>Ga0255361_1000259_pt1 | contig 9840 bp, 10 predicted proteins | sample GFST75r1metaG_FD_186005 | JGI IMG/M metagenome (GOLD analysis project Ga0255361, IMG submission 186005) | Peat soil microbial communities from Stordalen Mire, Sweden - G.F.S.T75.r1 | ecosystem: Environmental > Terrestrial > Soil > Wetlands > Peat | place: Sweden: Norrbotten County, Stordalen Mire... | reverse complement strand
GGCGGTTCGTTGAGGATCTTGCGGGATTTTGTCCACACACTCTCCTTGAGTATTTAGTACGTATCTTTTACCAGACTTGTTGAGAAGAAACGCCGTTGAAACTAACCGCTGCCACTAGCTACCATCTTTCTATTTCTTTTTTCGATTTGCTTAGATTCTTGGGCCCCACTCACCAGCTGACGCAGAAGTCATAGAGTGACGGCCTTGGAGCTGCCGGCAGGACAGACTAACTCGACTGCTAAACTATGCAGACCTGGACTCACGAGACATATCCTTCACTTGCTAAAAGTGGGGGCTATAATGTCGGGATGCGCTGCGTGAGTTCGGCCCAGTCGCTGCCGATAGCGTTTTTGATGAGCTCCTTAGTTGAGGCGAAGACAGGCTCAGGCATCATCATTTGATATATTTGTACCATGGTCTCACGATCGTCCAGTCCCACCAGCGGAAACAGCCACGCAACCAGTTCCGAGAATCGTTCCTGCGGAACCTTGCTTACCATGATGCCAATCGCCTTCCCTTGCTCGGGCACGGAGACTCGTTCCTTGAAAATCCGGTAGAGGTGGGTATCCTCCTTATCCAGGTGGATATCGAGATGAAAACGGAACGCAGCGGTGGCCCGGGCGGTTGCTAACGGGTCGTCTGAAGAATAAGATCTACTCAACTCGTCAAATGCTGCATCCAAACCACGATGGTCCTTCACATAGGCTTCAGCAACCAACGGGGCGACATCTTCAAGTCGGGGGAACACAGCCTCCTCTTCGCCGTCTGCGTGCCAGACCAATACTTCGTTGAAGAAGCGGAAACGCTCGACGGTGGCGGCAAGACCCTCCTTTCCCCGTGCTGCGTCCAGCGCTGCAGCATCGATACGCTCCATGTCATTCCTGAGCGCATTGTGAGAAACCCGTATCACATCGAGTGGTTGAGTCATGATCGTTGCCACGAAGTCCGCTCATAAAAAGCTTGCTCGGCCATTGTAGCGGATGTCACGCTTTTTACCAGCTAAAGCGATGCTTTACCGCTTTTCACAGTGCAAAGCGAAGCGCGTAGAACAGTCTAAAGAGAGAGTCGACTCGCTTCGTATTTTTTTCTGCCATGCGTCCACCTCCAGACGGCCTTAAAAACGTCGTGCACGAGGGGCCTCTGAATTTTACTATACTTCAGCTATACTTTCGCTCTACTTTTAGCTAACAATTACCCAGGTAGACCCATCATTTTGGCCCATGAACACCGATCGCGCAGAGGTCGATGAGCTCATCATTGAAATTGCGGACTACAAAAACGACTATGTCGATATGGCTGCCGAAAAACTTTTGGTGGAAGTGCTCGACTAGTTGGGAAGCCTATCAATACCTGCAAGACCGCGCGCACGATGGCTGGCTATCCAACAGCGCACGTCAGCAGTTGCAACGAATTATCAAAAAAATACAGGAGCGTTTGCTTCAGAGCCGCGAATACGGGTGGGTATGTAAGCAGTCGTGAACGCAGATCAATACGTTTAAACCTCCTTGAACCTAGTAGGTGAGTTTTGGGGGCTCTCGCTAAAAGAGGATTCGGCGATGGCGTCAGGACAAGCACCTACTGAGGACGTAAAGGGGGTCGTTGGGGGAGAACAAGGAACACCCCCTCCGCCTAGAAAATTGCGCGACCGCCTCTATTTCGCCGACAACCTGCGGACCTGGCTCATCACGCTGGTGGTGCTGCACCACCTGGCAATCGTTTACACCGGGGTGGGGGCCTTCTATTACGTGGAGCCGCCTCCCAGCTACCCGCTGCCGCTCGTCGTGCTGGTCATTTTTATAGTCGTCAACCAAGCCTACTTTATGGGTCTCTTGTTCCTGATTTCGGGTTACTTCTCGCCTGGATCGCTCGAGCGTAAGGGGGTGAGGCGCTTCGTCAAGGATCGACTGATCCGCTTGGGCATCCCTCTGCTCGTGTACTTCTTCGTGCTCAACCCGATCGCATCTCTCGGCTCGTACGCAATGCCAGCGTCCCTGAGCGGCATCACCACGCCTCTGTCCTGGCAAGCTTACCCCCAGCTGGTCGGTTTTGGACTCGCCTGGTTTTTAGCAATGCTGCTCATCTTCGACATCGGCTTTGCGATCTGGTGGGTTATCAGAAGAAACCGTGCGCCACGGCAGGAGAGCAGCAACGAGCCTCCCCGCTATCAGATCATAGCCGCGTTCATCCTTGTCCTGGCCTTAACCAGTTATTTGATTCGCATCGTCATACCGATAGGTGAGTACGTAGCTGGATTTCCGACCCTGTCCTACCTCCCCCAGTATCTCAGTTTCTTCATCATCGGCATCGTTGCCGTCCGTCACAATTGGCTACGGAACATTCCGAAATCGATGGGGAGGGGGGGCTTCGCTCTGGTGCTGGTCGCGACGATCACACTCCTTCCCCTTGCGCTCACCGGAGGCATCACAAATGTCGCAGGCTACGGGTCCTGGCAGTCTGCGGTCTATGCGCTGTGGGATTCGACCGTTGCGGTGGGAATGTCCCTCGGGCTGATCACGCTCTTCCGCGATAGATTCAACTGGTCGGGCAGCTTCAGCCGATTCCTGAGTCGGCACTCGTACACCGTCTATGTCATCTCGGCCCCGATCATCGTATTCGTTGCCGTTGCACTGATGGGACTCTCTCTCGAGCACCTGCTCAAGTTCGGTCTGGCGGCGGCGATTACGGTTCCGCTCTGTTTTGCGGCAGCCTATCTGGTTCTAAAGATTCCCTTCGCGTCCAGGGTCCTCTGAATCTTAGAGATCATTGTCGTTTTTAAGTCCGAACGCTGACTCATTTTAGTAATAGCTGGGCGAGTTACGGCGCGCCATGTACCTACCGCAGTTTCCCAAACGCTCGCCGTGACGAATAAGGGCCATTTTGATGCGAATATCGCCATCGTGACGCATCTTTTTCTTAATGCCTAATTAATGGTTGGTTAATCACTCTTTATGCGTTCTTATGAGCGTCATAAGCAGTAATTAACGGGATCAAAATAGCAATCCTTATTGTCGCTCCAACAACGTAGGCAGCTATGCAACCCGTAACCATCTCGCTTAATAGTGAGGCGCTAAGCGCCGTAGATCAAGCCGCGTCCATCCTAACTCGCGCGGAGTAGGCTATTAATTTGAGCTGTAATCCCCGTGGTATTCGTGGCGTCGATCCAATGCCCGACTTCACGGCCGTTGTTTAGCAGGATCAGCGTCGGGACCGACGGCACCTTGTACTGATCGGCCAGCGGGCTCGCATAGTTCACGATCGACTGTACGGGGACCTTCCCCGCATACTTCTTTTGAAGCTGGGTGACGTGTGGCTCCAGCGCTTGGCAATAGGGACAATTCGTCTCATAGAAGAATAGCACCTTCAAGTGTGCCGGCACACGCGTTGCCGACGCTGAAGTCGTAGTATTTGCTGTCTTTGCTTTCATTGATGCTGTACTCGATGCTGCTTGTGATGCACTGCTTGCCGTTTGGTTGCTATTAGTTGATGATGTGCAACCCGCTACTGATAACGAGGCAACCATCACGAGCACTATGATGGCTAACAACTTTTTTATCATAGCGTCGCCCAAAAAGGCGGCGAGATAGTATAAACGTTGTTGTTAGCTGGGCCCCATCTGGTATCGTTTGATGGCTCGAAGAACGGGGGAGTTATCAAAACTGCTTCGCGGCGATTAAGGAATTGGGTATTTTCGAGCTTAGCAGGTCACACGCTGCCGATGACATAGGCTACTATTGGTCACTTCCCGCGAAAGCAGCCGCCGTTAGGTGTGACACAAAGATGCTGTCACGCTTTCCCACACAAAGATGCTGTCACGAGTTCCCACACAATCTCTGTCTCACGCGGCCTTATGAAACCATTCCGTGTAGTCCTGATTGGAGATGAACGTGATGGCTACGAATGCATCAACCATAAAAAACGGGGCCTGCTGGTATGGCCTACACTTCGGCTGCTTGAACACCTCAAACGATCCGAACTGCACCAAGTGCGCAGAGCGCCTCGGCCACGCCGTGAACAGCGTGCTTCGCCCCCCGCAGCGCGATTGACTGAGTGGTTTAGCGCACCGGCTGAGAAATAACGAGTGCTACCTCATAGGTTTGGTACCACTTAATTTTCCAAACTGATCGCTGAGGTTATGGGGCACAAGGCCTTTATGCCTTCAGCACGACGCTGTGCGCAACGCGATCGCCGAGACGCTGTTTCTTATGAGTCCAAATGAGGATTACGCAGCAGGTAGGGCTGACGTGCTGACTCTCGTCGATCTATAGCAGAATCGTGCGCACAAACGCGCTCCGTAGGTGATCGGTGTGTTGTCCGCCTCTCTGACCGCTTTTATCTTGACTACCACCTCCAACCGATTGTCCGCAACGCGCTAAGAGGGACGCAACGTAGAGCAGCACGATGACACTGCCCAAAACGGTAGTTGCGAAGTAACCATCACCTTCAAAAGTGCGCGATGAGTTCCTAAGATAATGCCATCAATGAGTAATGCTGCAACGGGAATAGCGACGCCAGGATAAGGCATTCCAGCGCCTAGTGCGGATGCGGCGCTTGCGTCAAAATGAGGATGCCCCCTAGCAGGAATAGCACGAAGGTAAGAATGCCGAAAAACGATATCACAACCCCGAGTGGAATGAGGGCGGCTCCCGCTACGAATTCTACAACGCTAAGACCACTTAAAAGGCCGATCGATATCAGAGCCCCGAGCGCTCCGATAATCATTACAGTTGCGCCGACGATCTTCCAGTTTTCGAGTACGCCGCCAGCGATTCCAACTAGTGAGAAGATGAGTGCTGCCCCTGCTGCGGTCGTGTAGGGCGGTAACCCCCCAGTTGCGTTAAACGCGTCGCTCATTCCTCCGAGCTGAACGGCGAGTACAACGGCGAGGATACCGCAGACTCCTCCGGTTATCCCAAGCCAAAATGCGTTGCCCACATGTCACCTCCAAGGTTCAGCTTTAGCTCTGTGCCGCCCTAGCGCACAAAACCGTTAGCCGTAGAAACGTGCGTGAACCCTTAAATGTTCGCGTTTACCGCAAAGGCTATCGGCCTCGCATCCGATCCCACATGCTCTTTTCAGGCCTGCCTGGAAAAGGCGGGACAGGACATGGAGAAAATAGTTCGCGACAGGAGATAGCTCAAAATCAAAAAAGAAATAATGAGCTAGAAATTAAGGATAGGGCCGTAGGAACACGTAGACCGTGACCTTCACGGTTGGGCTGAAGGCCTCGCGGTACACGGAGCTTCCGGCGTCGTAGGGTAACTTGAACTCCAGCGGCGCAATAATAAATCATTTTTGAACCAACAGAGATCGCCCACTCATTATCGGTACATAGGCGTTTCAGGCGCCACCTGCGTGTAAAGAAAAAGGGGGTGGAGGGGTTAGCTCCTCCTCACTACGTACGCGACGATTAAGAGTCCGACAAAAACGAGTGCGACAAAGGCGAGCGCGACCTCGAAGCCGGGCGTTCCCTGACTTGTGGCCGCAGCTGCGCTGCCGATGGCGTAGACGTTGCCATCATCGCTCCCCACGTAGACCACCCCCTTGACGACCGCAGGGGAGGAGTCCACGTAGCCCCCGGTCGTGTAGCTCCACAGCTTCGCCCCCGTGGTGGCGTTGAGGGCGTAGAGGTTGTTGTCATCGCTCCCCACGTAGACGACGCCGTTGGCGACGGCGGGGGATGAGGCCACGAGACCTCCGGTTGTGTAGTTCCAGAGCTTCGCCCCCGTGGTGGCGTTGAGGGCGTAGGTGTTGTTGTCAGTACTCCCTACGTAGACGACGCCGTTGGCGACGGCAGGGGAGGAGATCACGGCGTTTCCGGTTGTGTAGTTCCAGAGCTTCGCCCCCGTGGTGGCGTTGAGAGCGTAGGTGTTGTTGTCAGTACTCCCTACGTAGACGACGCCGTTGGCGACGGCAGGCGGGGACTCCGCGCTGCCTCTAGTCGTGTAGTTCCACAGCTGCGTGCCGGTTAGGGCGTTGAGGGCGTAGACGTTGTGGTCATTGCTCCCTACGTAGACGACGCCGTTGGCGACGGCAGGGGAGGACCACACGGCGCCTCCCGTCGTGTAGTTCCAGAGCTCGGTACCGGTCGTGGCGTTGAGAGCGTAGGTGTTGTTGTCAGTACTCCCTACGTAGACGACGCCGTTGGCGACGGCAGGCGGGGACTCCACGCTGCCTCTAGTCGTGTAGTTCCACAACAGCTGGCCGTTCGACGGCACGGGCCCCGCCACGGGGCTGTAATCGCCGGTATGCTGAACGTTGTAGTGGAACTGCATCGTATCGTACTGTGCTGCTGCAGGAACGGTTACAGCGCCTGCGAATAAGACAGCGATGAGAAGGATCGCTGCAGAAAATGAGACGATTTTGTATGCGCGCATGATTGCCTCGAAAACGTTCGTTGCCCGAAGAGAATGTTAGAAGGTACGATAAAGGCTCCGATTTGAAATTGACGGTGAAGGGGCCGCACTTAGCGCTCTGAGGTTTGGTGGGGCTGTTCAAAAATTACGACGGCTCCCTTGCTTGAATTAATATTGAATAGCTCCTTTGCTTCTAATTTGTTTTTGTAACTGCGCGTTTAGAGGTTTTACCCAAACCAGCGGAGGAGTGGAAGAAAAACCCACTCCCACGCGGGAGCGACGTACCTGCGCTTGGGCCACCGGGCTTCCACAGCTTTCACCACTTGTCGTGCGATGCTCCAAGTGCCTGGTAACTCGAGCTTCAGGACCCACTCCTTGCGCCGCATATATGCCATGTGATCTTTGTACAGGCTCTGTGCGCCCATCCATTCATATTTCCGTGACATGAAGTTCTCATTGAAGCCCGTCTTGTACACCCCAGGGTTGATGATGATGACTTTGATGCCAAAGGGTTTCAACTCCGTTCGTAAGGAGGACGCAACGCTTTCGAGTGCGAATTTGGTCATCCCATAGGGCGCGTAAAAGGGCGAGGGAGTAAGCCCTGCCATTGAGCCCATAAATATAACCCTCCCCTGGCCCTTTGCGATGAGCTTCGGCACGACTTTTTGCGTCAGCCGTAACGCTGAAAACACGTTGGTCTCACATACGGCCTTAACTCTTTCAAGATCTATCTCTGCTAAAGGCCCGGAATCGCCGATCGCTGCATTGTTGATTAGGACGTCAATGTCCCAGTTGTCCACTTTGTCGATGTCGCAGGATTCCGTTATATCAAGTGTGTCTATTACGAAGTTCTCGCCACACGACTGCAAGGCAGTTCGCACGTCATTGACTGAGCTCTCACGGTGAACGGTAGCATACACCGTGTGTCCTCTTTTTAGGAGCCGGCAGGCCACATCGAGCCCTATGCCACCCCTGCAACCTGTTATGAGAATGTTTGCCATGCGACACGGATCGCCTCTGGTACTATTTTCGCGGCGTGCATAAAAGCTACGTCACATCCAGTAAGCGAAATACAAGTCGTATCAGTGCCCTTTGATAATCAATTATATTTTTCAGAAGGTTTTTATAGGTTGTACAAAGCATGCGACGCAGCAGGTGTGGCTAATGTGCCCCGACGAATCAAAAGCGCAGACCAATAAAGCGGTCTCCCGTTTGCGGATCTGTTTTGTCTCTCCGTATCCGCCAAGATTTGATGGCATAGCGACGTATTCGTACGAACTCGTTGAAGCAATCAAGAAGCTTGGGCACACGGTGTACGTCATCTGCAATTCGGATCTCGATGCAGGTGGGCACTTAGGACAGGAAAACGTTTTTGCTGCGAGGGATCCCCAGAAAGCGGGCTGGTCTCAGGACGTTCTTGACATCATCAACAAGCTGAACCCAGATGTTGTACATATCCAACACGAATACGGTCTTTACGATATCGACGGCAGACTTAGCACTGATCTGCTTGACCTTCTCGTGCGGTTGAACCTGCAAAGAATCCCCACCGTCGTGACGTATCATTCAGTGTACAGCACCCTCGGCGACAAGGAGCATGTATTTATGAACCTGAGTTTGCAGCTAATTGATGCCGGGATCGTGCACGAAGAGCTCCAAAAGATCTTTCTGCCGGTGAATTTGGGCTGGGTGCCCCAGAACGTCACCGTAATACCGCACGGGGCTAAAGTGCTCGAGGCGGGGGGCGTGCCTGACGTCATCGAGTCGAAAAAAGAGTACGGTCTTCAGGGTAAGGACGTCGCCATGTGTTTGGGCTGGTGGGAGGAGTACAAGCGCTTTGACGACGTTGTCGAGATATGGCCACAAGTAGTGAGCGAAGTGCCTAATGCCGCTCTGGTTATCGCCGGAGATGCGCGGCCAGGGTCCGCGGGCGGGGTGCACTACAAACCTACGTTGTTGAAGGCTGTGGCTGATAGCCCTGCAAAGGATAGCATCTTTGTCATCCAAGGTTCTTTCCAACCAAAGGAGTATCTAACGATTGAAAATACGGCAGATATCGTTGTGTTGCCGTATGAGCAAAGCAGTCAGTCAGGGGTATTGGCTCACGCATTTTCGCTGGGCAAGCCTGCCGTCGTCACAGACGTTGGGGGTCTGCGGGCGGAAGTTGAGGCGAGCGGCGGAGGGGTCGTCGTTCCGCGGGGAGACTTGGAGCAGCTTAAGGGGTACATCGTGCTGCTGCTCTCTAACAGGCAAATTAGGGAACGATATGCGCAACGGGCGTTGGCGTACGTCGAAAAGCGCATTGGTTGGAAGTACGTGGCAGGGATGCACCAATTGCTTTATCTCTCGATAATCAAGAAAAAGTCGCGTGCGATTCGAGCGTAGCGCAAGCGCAGCAACCGGGTCGCGCTTAAAACGGTGTCTTCGATGATCCTTCGGAGCTCGTGCACCTCGTCGTGAATCGCCGCACGCCTCGGGACGGACACATCATTGGAGACGATCTCGTGGAAGTCTGAGGATTGTTCGAGCATGGCTTCAATCCTACTCAGGTTATCAAGCCACGTGCAGGGTCGCACCAACGCTGCTCTTGTGGTGTCTCTCATGTTATCCCTTCCAATAGCCGAGCTCAACGAGCGCCGTGAGCGCGTAGTAGGCGTTCTTGAGGCTCGAGATGCCTGAATCGACAGCCCGCCGAAACCCGCCGTTGGCGTTCTGGAGCTGGCCGATGAACCGCGCGGTCTCCTGCGGGTAGCGGGGACGCTCGTTCACCGCCCGCATAATGGAGAGCCCTCGGTGGATCTCATCGAGGTAGTTGGGCGTATTCACGGGCGTCTGCGAGAATCCGCCAGTCTTCCACTCGCATCGCCGTATCCACTGGGAGACGCCCGCGAGGCAGTCTACTGGGCAGAAGGAGAGCGCCTGTACCGCATTGTACGTCGAATAGACCGACGCGTGGTCAGCGCCGAAGCCTCCCTCCGGACGTTTGTACGGACGTACCGCTGCGACGACCTCAGTCTTGACCGCTGGCGAGGGCTCTTCGTGCCGGAGGGCAAGGATCGCAACGGCCCTGCCCAGAGATTGAAGGAACGAGTTACTAAGCTCGTAGTACGGTTGAGACACGATATTGAGCGTACCATTCAACTGGCTGTGCAGAAAGTCGTCCGGATCGAAGAGAGGCGGCACCCCCAAGAGATCGAGCCCGCGGAGAACGTAATCGGCGCTGTAGACGCTCTGGAATGAGCCATCGCTGCCTTGGCGCTGTTGCAGGAAGTCTGCCGTCAGCTCGGGCTCCGGCACGGGCCGATTAAGGGCGGTGAGCACGTACACTGCATAGAAGGTGTCAGCTGCGTTCGACTCGTTGAGGCGATAGTAGCAGTACCCGCCGTCGTCGCTCCGCGTGCTCTCGACGTATCCGACGAGCTGACGCACGCCAAACCGTAACAGTTTCTTGTTCACTCCCGTCACCAGTAGTGTCTTCATCCTTTGC
>Ga0255361_1000242_pt1 | contig 10376 bp, 8 predicted proteins | sample GFST75r1metaG_FD_186005 | JGI IMG/M metagenome (GOLD analysis project Ga0255361, IMG submission 186005) | Peat soil microbial communities from Stordalen Mire, Sweden - G.F.S.T75.r1 | ecosystem: Environmental > Terrestrial > Soil > Wetlands > Peat | place: Sweden: Norrbotten County, Stordalen Mire... | reverse complement strand
CGAAGGAAAAACCGTGCTGGTGACGGGCGGCGCGGGAGCGATCGGCGGGAACCTCGTCCGCAGACTGGACGAGCTGAACCCGGCGAAGATTGTTATTCTCGACAACTTTTCCTCCTCATACGAGTGGAACGTTCCAGTCGGCCCCAAGATACAGTTCATTCGCGGAGATATCCTCGACGACGAGAAGCTGAAGTCTGCGTTCAAGGACAGACCTGACATCGTGTTCCACTTGGCCGCGCACTTTGCCAATCAGAACTCGGTCGACAATCCCGAAACGGACCTTATGGTCAACGGCCTGGGAATCCTCAAGGTGCTCGAATTTGCCCACCTTACCGACGTTTCCCGATTCGTGTATGCCTCTTCCGGTTGTGGGGTCTATGGACTGGAGTCAACGATACCGTATCAGGAGCATGACGTATCCATAAGCCTTCATAGCCCCTATCAAGTCACTAAGCTCCTCGGGGAGTTATACACCAACTACTATCATAACCTGTATGGACTTCCCATTGTCAACACGCGGTTTTTTAACAGTTATGGTCCCGGTGAGGTGCCCGGTAGATACCGTAACGTCATCCCCAACTTCTTCTACTGGGCGATGAAAGGAAACGTCTTGCCAATTACCGGCGATGGCACCGAAACGAGAGACTGGACGTTCGTCGGTGACATCGTCAACGGCCTTCTGGCGGCAGGAGTGAAAGAAGAAGCGATCGGTGAGGCCATCAACCTCGGCGCGGGCATGGAAACGCGCGTCATTGACATGGCACACGAGGTCAATCGGCTCACGGCCAACGCTCTCGGGGTCGTGCACATTCAGCGACGGGATTGGGATGCAAAAACGCGGATCATCTCGTCGATTGACAAGGCACAACGACTGCTGGGGTATCGACCACGAACGACGTTTAGTAAAGGACTGAAGCACGTTCACAAGTGGTTTGTTGAAAACTGGGATGATATAGAGCGAAGCGCTGAGTTCTGATGATATATGAAACTATGTGAAACGACCTGCCTCGCAGGAGATCCACTGACGAGCACGTATACCCCATCGATGGCATCTCCGGCCGAGCGGGAGGCGTTGCCGGGCGGTAAAATCTTTACAGCAGGTTTTGGCTTTTACGAGCCGAATTCGCTTTGTTGGTCGACAAGAGAACGATATCGCGGTTGAAGATGAGAATCTTAATGGTTCACGACAATGGGTGGGCTAACAAGGGTCCGCACCAACACCATCACTTGATGGAGAAACTATCCGTCAAAGGCCATCAAGTAGTTGTCGTTGAATACGACCACCTGTGGCGCATGAAAAATGGATCCATGAGATTTCCCGGTATAGCTAAAGGAAGCGTGCGAACAGGTGTTCAACGATTCTATGACAATGGTGACGTCACTTGTATAAGCCCCCCCTTCATAAAGATACCTCTTTTCGACTATCTCTCGCTGGCTGCAACGTTTCGGCGGCAAATACAGCACGAAATAAAACGCTTTAGTCCTGATGTGATAGTTGGGTCTACTGGTGTCATTAGCCCCTACTGGGGCGCCATTTTAGCAGGAGGGGCGCACATACCTTACGTCGACTATTGGCTTGACGCAACAGATCAGCTCGTGCCTGAGGCGTTTTTGAGACCAGTCGCAAGAATGATTAAACGCAGGACACTTAAGAAAGCAACGTTGGTATTGACCCTTAACGAAACCCTCAGAGAGTATGTCATTGAGATGGGAGCTAGCCCTTCGACGACGCAGGTTTTGCCGGGAGGTGTAGATCTAGGAACGTTCGACCCAGCAAGAACAAACTCTCACCGGATGCGTGACAAGTACGGCCTCGGGAAAGATGACCTTGTACTGTTCTTTATGGGTTGGATTTATGACTTCTCGGGACTGCAAGAGGCCGTGCTCGAACTAGCCCGCTATCGAGAATTGCGCCCGGACCTTAAACTGCTGATAGTGGGCGAAGGAGATTTTTATCAAACGCTGCAGGAAATCGTGCGCGAGAGCCACGTGCAAGAGGGTGTAATTTTCACCGGAAAGGTTCCTTATACGGAGATACCCGCGTTGATAGCAGCAGCAGATATCGCTCTGCTTCCAGCTCACGATAATGAGATTATGCGAAATGCCGTTCCGATAAAGATCTATGAGTACCTTGCTATGCACAAGCCTACGATATGCACCAAGCTTTCCGGAATCATGAGGGAATTCGGCAGTAATTGCGGTATTCTGTACATCGAAAAACCAGAAGATGCTGTAAGAGTGGCGGCGAATTTAACTCATGAAGACGTGCAAATCCTTAAAATGCAAGCCAAGCAGTACATTGAGAATTACGGCTGGGATGTCATCACCGATCGATTCGAAGAAATGCTAGCCTCTTTGGTCAAAGACGGCTGGCATCAAGATGCAAAGAGTACTACAAAAGATGTCGCGTTTTCATTTGAATAGTCGCATCGAATCCGAACGAAGCGAAACACATCGATAACACTCTCTACCGTCGCTTGTATAGGCCCCCCCGGGTTCGTGCCACCAGCACAATAGGACAGTCCAGCCACGTTGCATTCAGTCTTGTAGCGGATCGATTACGTTTGCGTTGACTAGCTTACGAGTGAGCGGGAGAACAGACATGCGCAACAACCTAGTTCTCGGCGCTATGCGCCGGAGCGCGCCATACTTCATGTGTTAGCAGATTCCGCTTTGCGAAAAGCGCCAGAACAGCAAAATAGGATATATCTTCTTGCACAGATGACGTAATAATCAGTGAGGCCGACCCTGGAACAAGGGCTAGGTACACGCGGCGGCCCGCTCACATCGGAAGAACGGGGCCTATGACGGGCCGCGCATTATATTATGATGAAAAAAACAGGTCTTAACCAAGGCGTTCTTCGGTCGTTTAGACCGCTCAGGGTGCCAAATGTGTTGAAAAGGACAGCAAGTAGCGAGGCGTCTTCAATTTACTCTCGAGCGTTCTCTATGCTGATTTGAGACTATCAAGGCGTTAGTAACCGAGATAGTTAACGGATAGCTGCAGTATGAAAACAGAAGCAGTGCGTGAGAAGTGGAAGATCAACTACAGCGACTATTATGACTCATTTGAACACGATTCGAAACTCGCAGAATGGCGATCCTTGGGCGCAATAGATAAAGTAAATAATATCGTGAGCGCCTGCAACAACATACCTCACGACACAGTTTTAGAAATAGGATGTGGGGAAGGATCTATACTGAAGAGGTTAGACGACATTCATTTTGGCTCTCTGTATGGATTAGAGATATCAGATAACGCCGTCCACGCTACAAACAGTAGAAACATCAAGTCACTTGTTGAATGCAAGACGTACGATGGCTACAGTATTCCGTATGATAATAACAAGTTTGATATGGCTATCTTAAGCCACGTGGTTGAACACCTTGAATATCCGCGGAGACTTCTTTACGAATCTGCAAGAGTCGCAGATTGTGTTTTTTTAGAAGCGCCCCTTGAAGATACAATTCGGCTGAAAAAAGACTATTCATTTGATAAAGTCGGTCACATCAACTTTTATTCATTTAAGACGTTGAGGGGGTTGGTGCAAACTTGTGACCTCGATGTTTTGTCTCAAACACTCTCGGTGCCCTCCATTCCAGTATACCGGTATATCTACGGAAAAAAAGGAATATTTGTATTTATCCTGTTGAAGTCTATTCTGAAAATGTCTCCTACTTTAGCCACTCAACTGTTCACATACCATTGCTCTATTCTTTGCAGAAAACGGGAGGCCCCTCCTTAGTACTTCTGCTGTATACCTGTGCAGCCCCAATCACCTCTGCTACGTGGATCGTCCAGTTACCAGGGAGACGCAGCAGAATAACAGGACGCTCGGTGCTGACGCAATAACAGAGTGGAGGAGTATGAGGGCAGTTGGTGGATCCCATTTTGAGGAACAAATGATCATACGAGAACAAAACAGGCTGACCCAAGCCGCTCTTGTGCAAGAATGCACCTTGAGCTTTGAGCTGGGTCGCACGCATTTGTGACGAATGCAAGAGTAAGCTGTCGTATCTCCATACGTTGGTTCTACCAATATCCTCGAGGTACCGTTGCTTTCAGCTTACCCGTCTACCTAGGACGTTGTGGAACTCAGACTGGCGATCTTGGATCGCGCTTGCAGCTGCCAAAGAGGTTGGAGCGCATGCCGGGGGCCGAGCTTACGCGTTTAAGCGGTTTCTGCCTGCTTGGATAGAAAACGAAAGTTTATCGCTGTAGCTTGAGTCACCAAGCCGCTCGCACGAAGGGGCCGCATAACCCCTAGAGCGCCCTTAGGCAATAGACCCCTTTCGCTTTGTAGTGAAATCATTGGAAAGGCGCGCCGCATAATTTCTGTGCTCCCAAGCACTCGAAGAGCGGTGCCGTGTGTTTCGAAGGCGCACCTTTTGACAAGAGGACCGAAGCAAATGGTAAGAAGGGCACCCATTATGAGGACATCGTGAGCGCTCTTCACGTCTCTCAACTCTCTTTTTTGCGATTCGGCCTTAGGTGGTCTATGGTCTCATCGCAGCTGCCACTTCTTGTGAAACGTGCAAGAACACCTGAAACATTGCCTCAAGGCTCAGATCCGAAGAACTTATTTACGAATCTAGCGGCTACTGTCATGAAAAGCGCTGGACTCCCGACAAGGGATGCGCAAAGGGGGCTTATTTGAAAATTTTGCAGGTAATTCCATATTTCTCGTTCTCATATGGCGGCCCTGTTCGCGTTGTATATGATCTGGCCCAGAAGCTCGCAGAAAGGGGCCACGACGTGACAATCTACACGACCGACGTTGGGCCGGGTCATCGATTAGGTGAAAAGGAGAAAGTAACAGTAGCCGGCGATATTGATGTTCGTTATTTTAGTTGTCTCAGCAATTGCGCTGCAGATAGGTTGGATTTGCAAATCTCGCGCCAGATGCAAATAACGATCAAAGAAGAGATTAGCAATTTTGATATCGTTCACGTCCACGAATTTCGAGGATTACACAACGTGTGGGTTTGGCACTATGCGCGAAAATACGCGACGCCGTATGTGTTGCAAGCGCACGGAGCGCTGCCAAAAAGGCTAGAACAACAGAAAACAAGTTTCGTGCTTTCCAAATATGCCTTTGATTTAGCAATCGGATACAGGATCTTGCTCGCTGCTGCGAAGGTTATCGCGCTAACCGAATCTGAGGCACTGCAATATATGCAGATGGGCGTTAAGCCGCGCAACATAAAGATCATACCTAACGGCATAAATCTTTCGGACTTTGAGACGTTACCTGATAGGGGGAGTTTTAAGAAGAGATACTCGATCGACGAGCGCGAAAGAATCATCTTATTTGTTGGAAGGCTACACAAGAGCAAGGGCATACAGCTCCTTCTAGAGGCATTCAAAGAAGTTTCAAACCGGATTGACAACATCAAGTTAATAATCGTCGGTCCAGACGGCGGGTTCCGGGTGGCTTTGGAGGGCCTTGTTGAAGAACTTGGGTTGGGCAGTCAGGTTCTTTTCACTGGATGGGTCCCCTATCGTGAAAAGATTGAGGCACTCGTTGATGCTGAGCTCTTTGTTACCCCTCAGTTTCATGGGTTTCCCCTAACCTTTCTCGAAGCCTGTGCGTGCGGCACGCCGATCCTCACAACAACCAACGGCGACAAGCTTGACTGGATCGACGGGAAGATAGGGCTCGTCGTCGACTTTACAAAATCTCAGCTACGCGATGCGATGCTGACGTTGTTGACCAATGACTCGCTGCGCCAGCAATTTAAGACTGCAAGTTTGGAGCTGGTAAAACTCCAGTTTAGCATCGAGACGATTGTGCAAAAACTAGAAGATGTATACTTTGAGAGCGTACACCTGAAAGAGAGACGTGACGCGTGAACCCGAAAGAGTTCTACGATTCAATGTACGGCGACGAATTCACGGACCGAGCCCCAGCTACGCGAACGCGGATTCTCGATCGGGTAATGCAGCGCTATACGATCAATCGGTATGAGTTAACAGATGAGAACCTACCAGGGCAAGGAAGGGCGCTGGATCTCGGGTGCGGAGACGGCGAGGTGCTCTTCGCGATGAGCAACAAGTATGATGAGGTCTGGGGGGTCGACATTGTCCAAAAACGTATCGACAGGATCAAAACCAAAACGGGAGGAGAGGGCAAAATTCATCTGAAGGTAGCCGATTTAAATGAGCGTTTGGATTTTGCTGATGACTATTTTGATTGCGTGACGATCGTGAATGTCCTCGAACACCTCTTCGACCCGTTCGCCATCGTGCATGAGTGTCATAGGCTCCTTCGCCCGGGCGGCACTGTAATCGTGCATGTACCAAATGTCGCCTCCGCGCTGAATAGGATACGACTGTTAGTGGGCAGACTTCCGACAACATCTCGGGCAAGTGGCTGGGACGGTGGCCACCTGCATTATTTCACCCAATCATCGCTTAAGCAGTTGCTCCAAAAAGAAAGGTTTAACGTCGTAAAAATTACTGCTGGGGGGCCATTTGGCCGGTTTTTGAGGGCGTGGGGTTCGCTTCTATGCGGTGATATCCTGATCGTCGGAGAGAAAACATGAGGATCGTGCACGCGATTGATTATTTTCAACCTCAGCTTGGCTACCAAGAGACGTTTCTGCCAAAGGAGCAGCTGAAGTTGGGCCACGACGTGTGCGTGGTCACGTCTGACCGGTATGCGCGAATCCTCTATGCGGGAGACGCCGTAAGATCTATCCTTGGCCCGAGAATCAAAGGGGCTGGATTTTTTGAAGAAGAGGGCATTCCCACCCAAAGATTAAGCGTGCTGTTTGAGCTGCCTCACATAATTTGGCTCAAAGATCTTGAACGCACAATTCTCGAGTGTAATCCAGACATGGTACACGTTCACGGAGTCAATATACTGGCGACCCGACTTGCGATGCTAAAGAAAAAACACCCCAGCTTTAAGTTGGTAGTTGACGATCATATGACCTTTGACGCTAGTAGCACACTGCTGGATATTTTCAATGCAGCCTTTAAGGTCTCGTGCGCTCGAACTATTAGTGAGGCTGCTGACGCACTAGTCGGGGTAAGCCAAGTCAGCAAGCTGTTCATGAATGAGCGGTACGGATTTCCCATTGAGGATATCGAAGTGATTCCGCTTGGAGCTGACCAAGATTTGTTTAAGTTTAACGCTTCAGCACGCAATGCGATAAGGCAAGCGCTTTCGATACGAGAGAGTGAAACGGTATTCGTTTACGCGGGAAAACTAACACCTACAAAAGGTCCGATGATACTTGTCCAAGCTGCATTGAACCTCATGAAAAAAAGCGACGACATCAAGATTCTGTTAATCGGAAACGGACCTAAAGATTATGAGCAAGCGATACAGCAGACCGTCGACACGAGCGACCGTTCCGAGCAGTTTATACGCCTCGACGCAGTCGCAAATAATCAATTGCCTGACTATTACTCAGCGGCGGATGTTGCCGTGTGGCCGAAACAGGCGTCTTTAAGCATGATGGAGGCGATGTCGGTCGGGTTGCCTCTGATCATAAGCGATAGGTCAGAAGTTACGCAACGTGTTGCATTCAACAACGGGTTGACGTATCAAGATGGAAACTCTGCTGATCTTAGCTCGCAGATGGAAATACTGCTAGATCCAAAACTCCGAGTTGAGATGGGACGCAACGGCAAAAAACTGGTAGAAGAACAGTTAAACTGGGGCTCTATCGCGCAGCGGTTTATTCAGCTTGTTGCAGGTACGCCTCACGTCAAATAGGTGGCAGGATATGAGGATGTTTCATACGCCCTAGTTCTTAGCATTCACATGCAAAAAACGGCGAATTTTCTTTGTCCGCAACAGTCACGCCCCGTATCTCATTTGTTGGATTTCTTGTGCCAATCTCAATGATAGCGTTCAAGCCGCAAAGTTCGGTACCTCATACTTGACGATCGGAAGTGTCTGAAGTTTCGCCGGTCGAGTTGATTCATTCAAGCCACAGGCGCAAAGCGTTTCCAGTTCCCTTCATCACGACCGAGAACACAAAACTAACTGTGTTTAGGCAGATTTAGACTTTTTTTTAGTAGGGCCGAAACAGCAACGTTGATAGCAGATATCGATCGCTGTGGCTGGGTCATATTTTAGTATGTAATGCATGGTTATCAAGTGCGTACTTCAACGCTTGTGTTCATCTCAGTCTTGTCGTCAATCGATTACCGATGCGTGCACATCTAAAACTTATGAGTACGGCTGGCAAGCCAGTACTTCCAATAGTCTCAAGGGAGAACTGCTACAACGATAGAGCGCTGTGCTGATTGCGGATAGCGATAAAATGCGGCTAGGTTTATTGTTCAGATGGTTATTGTGTCGAGGTAGGTGACAGGGCGGATAACGTAGATGTATCTTAGATGCGAATCACACATGGAACGAAAGATTATCTGCAGCACGAATCAAAAAGTAGTCGACGACCTTCTTACAAAGTATGATGGGCGGAATCGTGCGGCGAATTCGCAAGCACCTTGCGCGAAGAACTTGCTTAATTCTTTCTCCGCTGGTGTTATGCAAGAAAGCTTGCGAGCGAACGAATGCCTAGGGTGCCGAGGAATTGATCGAATACTTTGAGTCTACATAAGAAAGATTGCGAGCAAATGAAGATCTGTCTGATAGGTCCCGGGGATAGCATACATTTACATCGGTGGGCTAATTTCTTTGCCCAACGCGAGCACGAAGTTCATGTAATCTGTCCCAAAATCGCTGAGGGGTTTGACGAGTCCGTACACGTGCACTTGCTCGACTGGACGATTTCAAGCCGGAAATATCTCAAATTAGTCAACGCGCCCGTTTGGTTATATCAGATGAGAAAGACCATAAAGAAGATGTCTCCCGACATCGTAGATGGTCATTTCTTAATTCCGTACGGATATTTTGCAGCATTGTCTAATTTTCATCCATTCGTTTTAACAGCGTGGGGCAGCGATATCCTGTTGGCTCCAAAAAAAAGTCGACTGTTCAGGGCTTTTCATACGTATTCGTTGAGGAAGGCAGATACAGTCTTCTACAACTCCGCTGCCGCGAGAGCAATGCTGGTAGAACTTGGGGCTCCTTTGTCGAAACTTAGATTTTACGCTCACGGTGTCGATACTTCGCAGTTCAATCCATCAAAGCGAAATGCAAGCTTGAAGTTGCTGCTAGATGCTTCGGAAACGAGCCCCATTATAATTTGCATCCGGAGCTTACAGCCTATCTATAATCACACTATGCTATTCCAGGCAATACCTCGCGTATTAAAGCACAACCCAGAAACGATTTTTATAATTGGAGGAGACGGCATCTTAAAAGAGAGCTTAATAAACATGGGGTCTAGATTGGGGGTATCCAAATCGCTTAGATTTGTCGGACAGCTTGAACATCCAACGCTCGCGACATTTCTCGCTTCGTCGGATGTTTATGTTTCAACTTCTTTTTCCGACAGTACGTCTTTGTCATTGCAAGAAGCAATGTCATGCGAGCTTGCGCCGGTAGTTACAGATGTACCAGGTAATATGGAGTGGGTTACAGACGGAAAGAATGGATTTGTAGTACATACGAACGAAGTCGAAATGCTTGCACAAAAGATCATCGACTTACTTCAGGATCAAAATAAACGGCACGAATTCGGAAAGAGATGCCGGAAAATAATCTTGAGTAGAGCTGATTATTATACCGAGATGGAAAAGGTGGAGACGCACTACGCAAGCCTTGTGTCTAAGCACCGGTCAGTCAATTGAAAAACGCGCGATAGCTTCAGTGTTTCAGCGATTTATGCACTCAATGAAATGCAGAGTGAATTAACCATGTTGAAACATCAGGCGATTGAAGACAGCCCCATTAAAATCAAATTCTGTGCTACATTGTTCAAGTTGAGGGCCACTGCACCTCTTTAAAAAAGTGCTCGTTCGAATCTTTTTGCGATTCGAGTTTAAGAAAGACGTTAGAGTATTTACAGAGTTCGTGACACTAAATAATAGGGCAAGTTACCTTGGTTTAGCTGTGGCTGTTAGCAGCCCTCCTCGTGTTCGGTCTGGCTTAACGCAAAAAGATGCAACATCTTTACATCGACTTCTCTCGCTCTAGCAAATCTTCTATTAGATGTCTGGACGGTGTCGATTCTCCGGTTTTGTCCGTCGGAGGTATGATTGCTGCCTAAGCAACCTTCTTCCTCCACTAATAATACGGTGCTTGCCCATTATCAAAAAATAACGCTGGCTTTTATGGTTTTTCAGAAGTTGGAACTTACCTGTGTTGGCTGTTGATACCTGAAATTTAAGCACCTCATTGCTTTCTAGGTCACGAGTTGTGAGAAAAACATAATCGGCGGTGGAACCCTCTAAGCGTGGCTTGACCAGATGTCATCCGTTGTTAGCTAGTGTCGAGTCAACGGAACCCGCT
>Ga0255361_1000241_pt1 | contig 10422 bp, 10 predicted proteins | sample GFST75r1metaG_FD_186005 | JGI IMG/M metagenome (GOLD analysis project Ga0255361, IMG submission 186005) | Peat soil microbial communities from Stordalen Mire, Sweden - G.F.S.T75.r1 | ecosystem: Environmental > Terrestrial > Soil > Wetlands > Peat | place: Sweden: Norrbotten County, Stordalen... | reverse complement strand
GAAATATAGTGTTTATATAGTTCTTTGTGCATATTATCACACATAAGAATCATATCGAGGTAATCTTTTATGCCTAGAAATTACAAGTTGAAGGAATTAATCTTAGAATCTTTGGATGAAAGAGAATTATCTAAGAAAGAGCTTTTAGATCATATAATAGAAAAATCTGATACTAATATTTCAGATAAAACTTTTAATGAGTCTTTAATGATTTTATTGAAGGATGGAAAAATCTGTATGATTGGTTATGATTTTGATGTTTATCATGGTGTTAAGCGGATTCAATCCATAAGGCCTGATGGAATTATATTTAGTATAGTTAAAACTGATTTTTTTGAAATTGAAACTCTTATTAAAAAGTTAGATGGTTCTGAGGAAGAGGTTAACAATGCTTCTTTTAAAATTAAACGAATTTTCAGAAATAAAATTAGGGAATTGCAAGAAAATGGAGTGTCTCTTGATGGTGGGGGTGCCGATACTCTTTTTAATAGAATAATATATTATATTGATTCTCAGCCAGATAAACAGAAGAAAATATTAACTACTAAATTTGCTTGGGGTTTAAGTGATGTAGAGGGAGAAGACGGCTTTCTTGAGGACATCTTGAACTATATCAAAGTTCAAGGAATGTTGGGGATTTAAAAATTTTTTTTGAACATTAATTTATTTCCAAATTTTGTAAAGATAAATATAAAATCATTTTAAATTTTTATTCAGCCAATAGTAAAAGAATTAAATAATCGTTATTTTAATAATAAATACTTTTTATATTATAATACTTCAAAACTTTTTTTAATAAAGAGTTAATATTGATGAAGTTATTATTTAATAAAATTTTTTAAAAAGTTATCCAAAAATAACTTCCTTTATATTTTAAAGCACCAAAAAAAGTTAATTTTTGATTTTAATGAATTTATTTTCTAGAAGTGATGTTTAAACTTTTAATTTCGGACAAAAAAGAGTCTATACATATCAATATGGTAGTGATGATGTAGTGGAGATCATATGAATAAATAGAAGATAAGGGAAACCTTTATTATTTATAAAAATCCATAACATATTAATATTTGGAGGCAAAAGATGATCAATTTAATCATTACAACTATTGGGGTGGTTCTGCTTATTCTAGGTTTTTCTTTAATGTCTTTTGGATTTTCAACTCCACCCAACGGTTTATTTTTCTTTTTAGGATTATGCGCTGCTGTTGTAGGACTTATTTTAGTGGTATTCTTTGTTAGCGGAGTAGAAATTACTGGAAGGAGCTCTCCAATTCCAAGTAATGTATCTAAAACGGAATCTACGATTAAACCGAGACCTAAACCAGTGAAAATGGAAAAAATGGTTCCTATGCAAAATAAAAAAGAAGCTACTTTGGATAATATTAAGAAAACAATCAAATCTGAAGAGCCTGTTAAGCCAAAACCTAGAATTATAAGTCCAAAAAAAACTGAACATCCTGAAGAGCCTGTTAAGCCAAAACCAAGAATTATAAAACCAAAAAAAGCTGATAATCATCTTGCCGGCCAAAAATCAATTAAAACTGAAGGAAAAATAGAATCTAAAGAGGAATTAATGAAAACTAATGAATCATTATCAACTCAAAAGAAACCACCCATAAAAAAAATTCCTAAAAAGCCAGATATGAATAAATTAAGTTCCATGCAACCTGAGAAGGATGATGATTACGTTAAAAAAAGATTAGATCGTTTAAAGGAGAGTTACATTGAAAATGCTCAGGATATTGAAAGCATCATAGATGAGCGGTTGGATTCATTCAAAGGGACTCTGGGTAAACTCAAATCAGAGTCTAAAGAACCAGGAATAATCTGGTCCTTTGATGCGGATGATGTTCAGGAAGCAATGGTGGAAACAATTTCCAAAACTAATAACAGATTATTAATGATGTATCCTTGGATTAGGAATATAGAAGTGAGTACTTTAAAGAAATTCATGGAAACAGAAAGTTGCATTATTATTCAAGAGGCTAGTTTGGATGACGATGCTTCAGTGGAACTTTTAAAATTATTAATAGATAAAAATGTAAAAATAAGAACCATGCCCCATGTTCACACCATAGCTATAGTTTCCGATAATAAAAATGGTTTAATCATATCCACTGATCCCATATATGATAGTTATGAAGTAGGGGTAGTTTATAGGGATCAGAAGTCAATAGAAGAGATTGAGAGATTATTTAAAGATGCATGGAGTATATCTCAAGATATTGACTTGGAGATTAAATCATGATAATTAAATGGCTGGGACATTCCGCATTTCAGATTATCACTAATTATAACCTTAAAATTCTCATCGACCCATTTATAAGCAATAACCCAACCTCACCATTAACAGCTGAGGAGTTAGATGCTGATTTAATCATGGTAACTCATGGGCATCAAGATCACTTTGGAGATACAATGGAAATAGCTAACCGAACTGGTGCTCTTATAATTGCAAATCATGAAACTTCAATTTTTCTTTCAAAACAGGGTTTAAATAGTCAAGGAATGAATATTGGAGGTTCCATGGAGGTTCATGATATTGAAGTGACAATGGTGAATTCTAACCATTCCGCGGGATTGGATTTTATGGATGAAACTGCTGACGGTGGAATAGCTTGCGGATATATAATAAAACTCGAAAATGGTAGGAAAATCTATCACTCTGGAGATACCGGAATATTTGGTGATATGAAAATGGTTATAAGGGACATTTACCAGCCGGATATAGCATTACTGCCTATTGGCGATCTTTACACTATGGGCATTGAAGAGGCAGCTATTGCTGCTGATTGGATTTCACCAGAAGTGTTAATACCTATGCATTATAATACTTTCCCTTTAATTGAGCGGAATCCATTTGAGTTTGCTGAGATGGTCGAATCTTTGAATCCGGATATTAATGTAGTGATTATGGAACCGGGTGAATTTTACGAGGAATGATATGGTTGGTGAGCATGCCTAAATTTTTAAAACGGAAATTTTTCAAAGACATAATTAATAAGCTCTTTGGGAAAAATAAAAAACTTAAAATAGGATTCTATGGTCATCCTAACTCTGGTAAAACTACTTTGGCCAACAGGATAACTACTGATTGGATTGGTAAACCTATTGGTTTAGTGTCAGAGATTCCACATGAAACTAGAAAGGTTTATCGTCAGGAGCATGTGACTTTAAGTCTTGATGATTTGGAGTTGGATTTTGATATTATTGATACTCCAGGAATTGCCACTAAAATTGATTATAAAAACTTCCTTGAATTTGGTTTATCTGAAATTGAAGCTAAAGAAAGAGCTAAGGAAGCTACTAAGGGCATTATTGAGGCCATTAAATGGTTGGATGATGTTACTGGTGTATTATTAGTTATTGATTCAACTGAGGATCCTTTAACTCAGGCTAACATCACAATCATGGGAAATCTAGAGGCGCGTAAAATTCCATTTATAATAGTGGCTAATAAAATTGATCTTCCAGAGGCTTCTCCTGACAAGATCCATGCAGTTTTCCCTCAACACACGGTGGTTCCAATTTCTGCATTGCACGGTGAACATATAAGCGATCTTTATCAAGCTATGGTTGATAAATTCAATTAAACTTAGGATAAAAATAATTTTTTTTTAGAGGTTTAAAAAATATGGATGCTAATATAAATGGTTTGAAAATGGATTTTCTATCATCGACTATGCTCAACTCACGCACTAGTATGGAGAAAATATCCATGATAGTGGATCGAGTAAAAAACGGAGATTTGGTGGTTATTGAAGGAGGATTAACTCCAGAAGAAGAAGCGGAACTTATCGAGACTACCATGAGGGAGATAGATGTGGAAAACTTTATGGGAATCGATATTTATACACTGGAAAAGGATAAAAAATCCTTTTTTGGACTCTCTAAAAGTAAAATCGTGGGTCTAACCATCATTGGTCCGGCTAATGTAATGAAGGCGGTTAAGAAAAAATCTAACTTCCTCTCCATGATAGCTAATCTCGGTGATTCCAATGCATCGATGCATTAAATGCCACTCTGAATTTGAAGGCTCAGAGGATATTATACAGAAGGGTTGTCCAGAATGCGGTAGCAAATTTTTTGAATACACTCATCATGGTCAAGTTAAAGGAATAAAGGAGAGTAAAGGTGATTCAGTAGAAACTATAATGATAAAAGAGAATGGCATCTATGAAGTTAACTTATCCGCACTCATGGAGGATGATTCCATAATAATCTCCAATGAAGAGGGGAAGTATTTAATTGATATAAATTTTTTATTAAAGAAGAAGTTAAGAGAGAAAAGATAACCAATAAAATTTTTAATTTAGATTTTATTAATTATTAAAATATTTTAAACTCTTCAAATCTCTCTCGTTAACGAAATCACATTTTCCTGAGGGTAGAACTCCTATGACATCATCCAGTGTTAAAAAGTTATCTGTATTAATACGTTTTAAAATCTCTCTGGAAATTTCCTCTTTTTTAGTGTAACCGGGCTTTATAATTACATAATTATTAGTGTACTTCTCCAATGCCTGGGGGGGTCCGGCCATTATTCTTTCACCCTCATAATCTACGATTCCTACTGCTATTAAAAGTGGAACACCTCTAACATAATTGCGAGAACCGCGGATAATAAAAGCTCCTTTTGCAACGAATTCACCGGATTGGGGAGTTTTGGAAACTTGCCCCGGATGTACCCAATAAACATCTTGGGATCCAAATCCTTTTAACCAGGCGCTGGAGAAGGAAGCAGCCACACAAGCGGCCTCATTGATTGTGCTTTCCGGTATATCTTTTCCATTACTTTTTATAACCACAGATGGAGCTCCATGAATATCTGAGTGCATATAAATATCATTGTTTTCTAGGTAATGCTTCACTATTGTTTCATTAGTGGATGCGTCTCTACCCCCCACCACCAAGAATCCATCGGAGGATAAAAACCAGCGAAGCTTCTCAAACCATTTAAGCTCTTTTTTAACCCTTCTTTCTGGGACAATGATTTGCTCTAGGGCTACATCTCTTTTATTCTTAGCTTTATTTATCTCCTTTAAAGTTTTTTCAATAGCAATGTAAACTCCTTTAATTTTTCTTTTTGCTTTTTTACCTTTATTATAATAAACTTCAGTATTTTCAGGAATGCTTAAGTGGGAATCAATATTTATTCGGGTATTATCTAAATTCAAGGTGATATTGCCTAGTTTATCGATGGATTCTATAATATCCAACCCGTCTGTCTTCTTTTTTTTAGCATTCTTAATTATTTCAATGATTTCCAACCATGAATACCTTTCTCGGGCATCATTTATGACATCTAGTATCTTCTTCACTTTCTGATAATCAGAGTAGAGTAAATCACCTTTTATTTTGGATTCCTTCACGGTTTTTTCGAATTTCTCTAGTGTTTCTCGTTGTATTCTCAGTCTTTTTTCATATTTCCCGACTTCTGCTTCCCAAATATTCTCTTGGACTTTTATTATGTCTTCTCCTACAATGTTACTATAAAATTCATCGGCAGCTTCATTGTAACTGGGGAAGGATTTTTTCTGATATTCATTATAGATCTGAAGATTTAAGGGCAGTACATCATCTTTATTATTTGTAACTATTTGTGGATAAAATTCTTCCGTTTTAAGGGAGTTGAAGACTTGGATTAGGGCTTGGTAAATGGAATTTAATTCATTCTCTTCAACTTCTGCTGCTTGTTTTTTCTTAGGTACTTCGGCTCTTAGAACTATTTCTTCAGCGTAAAGCCCGCCAAAACCACTTTTAGCAAGGGTTCTTATAATATCAGTGTTGGAATTGGTGAATAATTCAATTATATCTTCTTTCTGTGCTTTAAGTGGGTTGATTCCTCTTTCTGGTGGATATTTATATTCTTCTTTGGAGGATATCTTACGATTCTCCCATAATTTGCGTTTCAATGGTAGTATGATCTGACCGTCTTCATCCAAAAGTATTATATTGCCTTTGGAGAAAAGTTCTATAATAAGTTTATATTTGTGTTCCTTCTGGAATTCTATTTCAATGATACGGTCAAAATGGTGTTGGTGTACATCACTCACTATTGCACCTTTAAGGTATTTACGTAGAAGCATGGGGAAATTAGGTGGTAACTTTGGATTTTGAGGGGGGTAATGTGTTAAATGTACTCTTAATCCAGCTTGGAATACTACATCAGCCCTTCCTTCACCGGGAACATGGAATCGTATCAGTACGGTGTCTTTGGTGGGTTGATAAGCTTTTTGGAAGCGAGCATCCTTTAATGATTTCTTTAATTCACTGCAAATTGCATAAACATCAACATTGGACATAGCTTTCATACATCATCCTCATTTATATTATAAGTAAAGATTATAACGTCTAAATATTTATATTTGAATGTCTAAATTATATATAGTGAGTGTTATGTTTGAAGATCTTGAAAATGATCCTACGTGGAAAAAGTTTTTGAAATTGAAATCTGCCTCAGCAGATAATACTTTTAGTTCTTATGAAACTGCACTGAAGAGCTTTAGTAAGTTTATTGATAAAAGTCCAACTGAAATACATGATCTACATCGAGCTGATTTGAGGAATCGTTTAGGTGAGTTTGATTGGTGGTTAAGTAAGGCATTGGATGATTATGTCTATTTTTTAATAGAAAGTGATGAGAATTATAATGAAACTACTATAAAACTATATGTTAGCAGAATTAAAGGATTTCTTCATGTTTTTAAACTTAAGCCAACACCGACACCTATAATTTCTAAAAAATCTGTTGGAGAGGATGCTAGATATGCCCTTACTGCTGAAGACATTCGAAAGGCGATTATACACAGTAATCCTATTTATCGTTTATTGTTTATAACTTTAGCTCAAACGGGCCTCACTATTAGTGATGCTCTTTTATTAGATGTGGAAGATTTCATTATGGCGGTTAGTAAAAGAGGTGAAAATTTAAAGGTAATTGAAGATTTAAGTGTTAAAGAAGCGATTTATAGGGCGAAAAACAAAGATAATCTTATTGGATGCTTTGACTTACGACGAAAAAAGGATACTAATGAATTCTACACCTTCATAGGCCCTGAAACTTTGCGTAATATTGCATCAGAATTAGAATCAAGGGATGAAACACAATTAAAAGATAGATCACCAATTTTTACTAAAGACATATCAAAATTACCCCATAAATATAAGGGAGAAGGTCTTCAAGATTTGCGGTTAAAACCATCAACTGCTAAAAGAACTGTTAGTAGAATGCATAAAGATCGAGGAATTTTTCCTAGAATAACAGTCAATGGCAAACCAAAAAATTATTTCCGTTTTCATAAAATAAGACATTGGTATTCAAATCAATTAAAGTATAGGGCTGGATTTGAAACTGAGGACGTTAAATATTTGATGGGACAGAAAACAGGAGATGTAATCGAACATTATATTGATCCTAACAATTATACTTCTTTAAAAAATAATTATCGTAAAGCATTGCCTTACTTAGCAATAAATGATGAAATAACAATGGTGGAAGATCAAGAAGCAATTGACAAATTAGAGAGGGAAAACCAATCCTTACAAGAGCAAATGAAAAAACAACAACAACTAATGCTAGAGCAACAAAAACAACACCAGATTGAAATTGAGAATATGGCTGCAAGAGTGAAATCAGTTGAAGAAGTGAAAGAAAAGGTTGATAATCTTGAAGACAGCTGGCTATCAGTATTTAATGGTGATGGAAAAACACCTATAGATGAAAAGGAAATTGAAAAGGAATTGAAGGAAGGTATGGAACTAACAAAAGCAGTCCAAAAAATTATACACAAAAAATAAACAAATCAATCATTTTCTATCCCCTATTCATTATATAACAGCTAACATGAGCTTGCTTGCCTGATTGAAGGTCTATTAAGGTCTTTCTTAAATCAATTTTAAGGGCTCCTACAGGCATTTAAAGCTTTATATTCCCTTAAATTTCTATCATCACTCAGAGTAAATAGTAATGCTTGCTTTTTCGCATGAGCCCTTGCATGTCTGCTCGCTTATTTGATTTGTTATCTATATAGAATTACTCCCACAACCGAAGTTTTAATAGTAATTATTGCTTCAAATGGAATAATTCTTCAACTATATTATATCTATTGTTAATATTAGTGGCTGGTTTAATTGTTAGGAATATTCTCAGGCATAGAATATAAGCAGAGTATTTTAAATGCCAGTATTGTTGGAATTATAAGTAGTATTCTTCTTTTATTATACATTGATAATTATGGATATACGAGTAGCATTGCATATTCTCCAGGATTTGCATTAGGTTTCATTATTAAAAATTTGGTAATTGGAGCGATTGGAGCGTTATTTAGGGGTTTTAATAAATAAAATGATTAATTATAGTTAAAAATTAATTTTTTACACTTTATTTCGGGTATAGTGTTAGGAAATTTTTATAAATGCTTATATATTAAATTAGACAATACATTTTTTTATGAGTCGTTTTAATCCTGCTAATTTTTTTATTGCAACTATAATTGGAATTATAATCTACATTGTTTTAGATGTGATTGTACAATCATTGCCACCTTATTATAATCCTATTACTCAAGCTGAAAGTTTTCTGGCTGTGGGGCCTTATGGTTATATTATGACGGTCAATTTTTTAGTTAGGGGTTTTCTTTCATTATCATTCATTTTAGGTTTGATATTCACATTTAAAACTAGAAAATCAAGTTATAATATTGGTTTAATATTATTAGGGGTTTGGAGTTTTGGTGCGATTATTCTCGCATTCTTCCCTGCAGACGTTTCTATTTCTATTCCTGTCACGCTACATGGAACTATTCATCTTATAACAGCATTATTAGCTTTCATTGGTGGTGGTTTAGGCATCCTTATACTTTCACTCGGCATGAGATCAGATAATCAATTCCTGGATATCATAAAATATTTACTACCATTAAGCATATTTTCAGTTATAAGTTTGGTACTAACTTTCGTACTCCTAACTAGCCCCTTATTTGGTTTAATTGAGAGAATATTCATAGGCACCGTACTGCTTTGGATGCTAATAGTATCCATTTACATTATTAAGAAATAAACTATTTCTTATTATCTCTCTTTTTTATTTTTTTTATCCATGAGGACAATACACACACACACAAATTATTCTTGAATTTATTAATTTTTTTTTTAATTAGTGAACCTGTTAATTGCGAGTTGTAGTGGAATGAGTAATATATAGGTTAGTGTACTGTTACTGGTGATTTGAAATGATAGTATAATTGCTATTAGGGCTATTATTATGAATACTTCATTATTTCTTTTACTTTTTTTTATTAGGGTTGTATTTGCTTCTTCATTCATGAAATTTTTTTTAATAGCATAGTTCATATTCAGATAAAGGAATAATCCTATTAACAACATGTTAAGATTGAAAAGGGCACAGGGGAGTGTATAATCCCCGTATTGGCCGATTGAGGATGCTGAAAATGGAACCATAACTATGAATAAAAGCCATATTATGTTTATCCACAGTAGATTGCTGTCTATCATTTTTATCTGATTGAACATGCGATGATGACGGTTCCAGAAAGCTGCTAATAAGATAAAACTTAAAACAAAGGAAAAAAGATTAGGTATAAGAGTATAATATGATTCTTGAATTACCGTATTCGATAATGGAACGTTTATATGTGGCACAGTTAAACCTAAAACTAGTAAAGTCATGGCTATAGCGAATATTCCATCAACTAATGTTTCAAGACGTTTAGTAGGCATGTAAACATCTTGACTTTTAGACTTATTCATGAAAATAAACCTCCAGTAAAAAATATTATAATTTTTAATATCGTATTAATCTAATTCCCATTTAGACTGTTCCTTTAATCTTTGCTTATGATATCAAGCTGGTGATAAACCCTTGCTTGCTATATCAATCTTTTACTTAAAAAATTAACTAAAAGTAAATGTTAATTAAATTTATCCTTGTCTAATTAATTCTTGATTAAATTTTTGGAGTAACCAGATCATGAGGTTTCCTTTAATTTGCGTTCATGATGTGAAGCTGATAATAACTATCACTAACGCGTTTTTTCTCAAAAAATCATAATGCGTGCAACCGAGTGAGCAAAACGTAAACCCATTGGGAAAATTACCGATTCTACTATCAGTCAATTGGAAGATGTATATGAAGAATTACAAAATGTTAAGTTAGAGGATTTAGACAAAGCTAATGCAAAGAAAGTCACAGATAAATTAAAGATAATAGATCTAGTACTGAAAAAACATCGTGAACAGTACGATAATACAACGCTGGTTAAGATGACTAATTATTTAACGCCAAGTCAGATCCATTACTTAGATGAAATATCAGAAAAGCATGGTTTAATCTCTCAAGGAAAAAAGAGAGCGAGCGATAGTAGAAGCGCTGCATTAAGATTTATTTTAGACCAAATTAGAC
>Ga0255361_1000232_pt1 | contig 10696 bp, 9 predicted proteins | sample GFST75r1metaG_FD_186005 | JGI IMG/M metagenome (GOLD analysis project Ga0255361, IMG submission 186005) | Peat soil microbial communities from Stordalen Mire, Sweden - G.F.S.T75.r1 | ecosystem: Environmental > Terrestrial > Soil > Wetlands > Peat | place: Sweden: Norrbotten County, Stordalen Mire... | reverse complement strand
AATACGAATTAACAGAAAAAGGAAAAATATCATTAAATAAACTACATGAATTTTTCCAAACAGAAAAAAGAGAAAAAGATGATGCATTTACAATAGAAAATGCATTAACAGAACTCGAAAGTTACATTGACTACCTCGAAGATACAGGAAAAGAAAAACTAAAAGTCCATCTAGAATCCATAGAGAATTTAATTGCAAGACTTAAAAACATTAAAGAATCACTAGATAATAATTAAATTATACATTATTTATTTAATTTTTTTTAAAAAAGATTATAAAGATTTTATTTGAATCTATAAAAAATTAATGGGAGGGTACTAGTCACGTTTAACTGGAATAAGAAATTAAGGGATTTAAGTGACGTTTATGGTAATATAGAAGAAGTGAGTAGACTCGGACCCTTAAGAATTTGGATTCTACAAGTCCTGGATAAGGGACCTAAAAATGGTGTTGAAATCATGGATGCTATTCATGAACTACATGAACAAGTCCACCACATGAGAGGAGAAATAGTCATGCATTCACTAAATCGTGGACCTATAACTTCTCGAAGACCCTTACCAGGATCTATTTATCCTATGCTTAAAAAAATGGTTAAAGAAGAATTAATCATTAAACAAGAGGATGGAAGATATAAATTAACTGAAAATGGACAAAAAACCATCTACAATATAATCGGAACACCCCATACTGACAGGTACAATGGTGATAATGCAATAATAAACGCGATAAAAGAAATCGATAATTACTCCTCATTTTTAGAAGATGTTAAAACTGAAAAATTACAAGCCCACGAAAAGCAAATAAATGTTCTAAGTGAGAGACTCAGAAAAATTAAAGAATCACTTTACAAGGAGTAAATTAAAGATTTAATTTGACTTGCGATGTTTATGCTGCACCTGTCCATCGTTTGTTATGTCAAGTTTGACAGTCAACAGGTTTGGAGAGTTACCAAGAACTTTTTCCATTCCTTCTAGTTTACGTGCCGTAGCGACGACCTTGTATCCTCTATCTAACGCTTCTTTAGCAATTGCTGCACCTAACCCCCTATTTGCTCCTGTAATAAACCACAATTGATCATTTTTTATGACATATTTCCTTCTCCATTTATACTGTTTTACCCATTTCATAGGCTTCTATCATTGCACTGCTACCTTTAATGTCACCAATATTCCATGCACCAGTTCCATATATTATACCTTTTTCTTTTGGCCCGTTAAGAACAGAAGTAAATCCTCTGAATCCCTCGATAGTCCTTTCCAGAGCCTGTTTTCTTGTGACTGCAGCAGTAACAATGAAATAAAAATCCTTATTGCTTATTTCAGTATACCTTGAATAAGTCCTATCAATTAGCGTTTTCATCTGTGCGTTCATTGTATAAAAATAAACAGGCGTTGCCATTACAATCACATCAGCTGCAATCATCTTATCCAGGACTTCAGCCATTTCATCATCCTGATCGCATACGCCCCCATTATTTTTACAGATATCGCAGGCTATACAATAATTGATGTTTTTATCTCTTAAGAAAATTTTCTCTGTTTGATTACCGGCTTCTTTTGCTCCAAGCATAAACTGGTCACATAACAGTTCGGAATTTCCACCTTTCCTTGGGCTGGCGGACAGCACCAATACTTTTTTACTAATTTAAATCATCCCCACATATTTTTGAGTTATTTTTGTACCATTATTTTCTACTCGGGTATTACTTCATTTAAACATCCAATTGCATTTAATGTTCTTGGACAATTATGAATACTTACTCCCGATTTTGATATAACTTTTAATATTTAAGTATTATATTTTTAATCTATTAAGAATCTCCCAACTCTCAGTATAATAAAAAAACCATATACTACAATTTTCACAAAAGGCAAATTTAGGAAGATTTATAGGATTAAATAAGCAATTATAAGGTTAACTAAAGGAAACACAGGAATATACGGCCTCTATTTATTGGACACTCGCATCTATCTAATTAGAAATTTTAAAAATGAATTAACGTTAATTAACTTCGATCTCTCGTTGCCTGCTCTTTTGCTTGCTTTCTTGATTTATTAGTTAATCTTTCTATGTATAATCAATTATTGAATTGATTTTTAAATAATATAAAATTGTAATTTTTTATGTATCTCTAATTATTATTTATTTACAATATTTTTCAAAATGATATTCCATTTTTTTAAGTTATAATAAAGAAGACCGACACCAATAAACTAGTAGAATGGAAAAAATGATAGAGAGAATTTAAAAAAAAATAGCATTTATTTTGATTGTTTAAAAATTCATTTTGAAATTCTTTTAAAAAAAAAGGAATTTTGGAGTTGGTTATGTTCCCCCTGTTAATATGTTAATAATACCTACAATCAACATTACTACTATTGCTATCCATAATAGGTATATTGTAAAAACGGGAAATATCAGGAAAAGAATTAGGAAAATAATAGCCACAGTCACCAATGATATACCGCCCGCTTGCTGTTGTTCAACCATATTGTTCACCTCCCTTTATATCTTAACCTTCATAAAATTATTCTCATGTTTTTAACCTATAAGTTTTTATATATTGTTTTGTTTTTCATCCCCGAGATTTAAAACCCCTAATTAATAGAATTTTATTAAATACTAAGATTTATTTTTAAATTCCAGTTCAGATAACCATATATAAAGAATTTTATTTCAATTTATTTTTCCTTTTTTTTACTGAAGGCAAGAATATACTTGTAATAAATCCTAAGATTAGGATTAATGACAATACTGTGAATGTTTGTTTCATTGCAGAACTAATTGATGAATCTATAATCTGAGTGGTGTATGGTTGTATTTGTGATGGTACTTGAGGAGGTGTGCCGGTCTGCATCTTTTCAACATAGTTAATAATACTACCTTGTATTTGTTCGGTTGTCATGTTTCCGGTTTGGCCAGTTGCTGTTATACTTGCAGTAATTCCTCCAAATATTCCAATTATGAGTAGAACTCCGATTAAAGCCGTTCCCATTGAATAACCTAAATTTTTAAAATTGTTTAATAACCCTGCAGCATCTGTTTCTTGATCAGTTCTTGCAGCGGACATAGTCATATTAGTTAACTGCGAAAGTAAAAGACCTATTCCAATTCCAAACACAATTGTTCCAGGTATAATATCCGCCATTTGAGTATTCAAATTAAATACTCCACCTAATATGTAAGCTCCTACAGCAGCAATAACGAAACCTATCATCAAAATATATTTAGACTCAAGTTTTGATGACAGTCTCGCTCCAGCTAATGAAAACAGAAGAATAGTAATAGAAGCAGGTAAAAGGGTAAGACCCGTATTGAACGCACTGAGTTTAGTGACCTGCTGCAAGAATACTGGTATGATGAAAAGAAAACCTGCAAGAGGTATTTGCTGTATAACATTGTTTAAATTACCCAACACAAATATACGATTTTTTAGGAGAGATATGTCCGTTAAAGGGTGTAAACCTTTATTAGTTCTTCTTCTTTGCCATAATAAAAAGATTACAAAGAGAATTGAACCGGTGATTATTAATGCTGCGACATATTCCCAATACTGAGGACTGCTAAGTAATAATATCCCTAAAACAAGCAATATTAAAGACACTATAGAAAGTAATGATCCAACAATATCCAAGTCTTTCCATTTAAGCGTTGGTATCGATTCAGTTAAATAGGATCTGAAGAGGAATATGATGATAACGATGAGTATTTCTAAGCCAAATACCAGTCTCCAAGTTAAATATGTGGTAAAAATTCCACCTATAATAGGGCCTAAAGCAGCTCCCATTGCGGCTATACCTCCCCAAATACCAAAAGCAGTTATTCTATCTTTACCTTTATAACTAGCACCCACTAATGTAGTTGTTGCAGGTAAAATCAAAGCCGCACCAATACCCTCAAAAACCGCCCATCCAATCAATAACATCAGGGCATTAATACTAAAAGTAGCAATTATTGTTCCGATTACATATATCAATAATCCTATAAGAAATGTCTTTTTTCTACCAAGGATATCTTGAAGTTTACTCCCCAACAACATAAAAGAAGCAATTATTAATGCATATAAAGCAATAATAGCTTGAATCGTAGATAAAGTAGTATTTAACTCAACAACCAATGTTGTAATCGCTACATTCATAGCAGACGTATCTAAAACAATAATAAAAATTGCCATACAAGCAACTAAAACTACTCCCCACTTATACTGATTTTCACTAGCCATAAATGACCCACCAACACCTATTATTAACTCAAAACTAGTATGAAAAGGCTAGCATAAATATTTAGTGTTTACAGCTTAATCTGATTCAAATTAAATAACTCAATTTTTTAGTTTTAAACTCATTGAAAAAAAAATAAAATAATAAATAATATTATACCCTACCACTCCTTTCAATTAATAGAATATAAAATTCTTTTTTCGCTATAGTACGTTACAAAGAAGTCAAAATAATTTGGAAATTAAGCGTGCTTCCAACTTTCAATTGCTCGTTTAAACACCTGCTCGAATTTATATTTTTTGAATCATAATAGTAATACTTTATATACAATTTATCTTAATTAATTAAATTTGTTCAGAGTTCAAGAAGCTTTGAAATTTTACACTAGAAGTACGACTAATCACACAAAGTGAAAAACAAAAATTGGAGGTTATGAATTCAAATTTAGGGAAAAAAATAATTTTAAATTAGAATAAGAACCAGATTATGAAGGTATAATAAAGGGAATAAACGACAGATCCAGAGGAACATGGAATCTATGAAATATGACAATTTAAAACAACTTTGGAAAGATGGATTGATTAATAAAAAATGAATTCAAACATCATGTAGGAAATTTGGGAGTTCCAGATTGTGAAAGTCTATGGAAATTGAAAGGATTCAGGAGAATTTATGAATGCTCGAAATCTAATAAGAAAACAAGCGAAAAAACAATCATAAGAATCTACCCAACAAATGCAAATTATGCAAAGAATTAAAGATTAAAAAGCAAGAACTGTGAACAAGCAAGCGAGGGTTTATCACCAGCTTAATAACTTAAGCATAGATTAAAGGAACACTACATAGTTTGGTTTCTTAAGAATTTAAATCCCGAATTAAATAAGAAGAGGATGTTTTAAATAAATCTTACTTATAAACACGTTTTAAAGCATGTTTGATATATGGCAAGCGATCAAGCAAGCGGGTAATTGAGAAGAAATAGATTAAGCTGGATTCTTGGAACAAATGAAAAAATTTAGTATTTTTCAACAATCATCTTTCCAAAGTTTTTTTTTAAATGGTTAAAAATCACAGAAGCAAATAAGAACCACAATGAATTGAAAAAAAAGAGGATTAGTGGTGATAGATTTAGTATTAATTATAAAAAGAAACTTTTTCGAAAAACCCAAATGCTATTTTACAAATACTATTAAAAAAAGTAGAATAAGTTACAAATAAGCCCCCGAATAAAGCTATACTAAAAAAAATGACCTTGAATTAATTTTGAATAATTTTATAAAAATTTCAGTGCTTAGTATGAAAAATGAAGATAATAAGAAAGCCATCGGTTTAGTATCGGCCATGGCTTTAGGAATAGGGGGGATGATAGGGGCGGGTATTTTCGCCGTGTTAGGTATTGCAACTAACATCGTAGGTAATTTAGTCTATTTATCATTCCTTTTTGCGGGAATGATTGCTCTTTTAAGTACTTATTCTTATGCTAAATTAAGCTCAACCTATCCCTCTGCCGGGGGTCCTGTGGAATTTTTAATTCGTGGCTTTGGTGATGGTGTTTCAAGCGGAGGCTTCAACTTTTTACTCTACTTTGGATATGTTTTTGTTTTAGCAGTTTATGCTGAAGCATTTGGAAGTTATGCTGCCACTGTACTACCCCCGGAATATTCTAAAATAGGAATGGATATTTTTGCCATTCTCATAATTGTGATATTTACCTTGATTAATTTCTTAGGTCCCAAGGTTGTAGGCAAATCAGAAACTCTGATTGTAGGGATAAAAGTAGCAATACTAACAATATTTGCTATCTTTGGGGTTTTTTTCATTAAACCACATTTATTATCAATTTCCATGCCTAATGTGGGTAATATTTTAACTGGAGCAGGGCTGCTTTTTCTGGGTTATGAAGGTTTTGGTTTAATAACTAACACTGCTGAAGATATAAAAAATCCCCGTAAAAATATACCAAGAGCTTTATATTTATCTGTCCTTCTAGTAATGGTGATCTATATAGCTGTTTCCATAGTCGTGGTGGGAACTCTATCTCTTCCGGATATTGCAAAAAGTGCTGACTATGTTCTAGCATCGGCAGCTGCAACATTTGCTGGTTCTATTGGTTTTACAATTATGGTTATCGCAGCATTATTTTCCACTTCTTCTGCTATTAATGCAACGTTATATGGAGGGGCAAATGTGAGTTATTTAATGGCAAAAAAAGGACAATTACCCGATTTTTTTAATAGGAAATTTTGGATAGATAGTAAAGAAGGCCTATTAATTACCAGCATTCTGGTGTTGTTATTGATATTATCACTGAATCTAAGTAATATTGCCATGATGGGTAGTGCTGCATTTTTACTTATTTATACTGGAGTTAATTTAGCTCATCTTAAACTTTACAAAGAAACAGGTGCTAACAAATACATTATTTACCTGGCTATTTTAGGAGGTTTGTTCTCTTTTTCAGTTTTAGCATATTATGAAATTTTCAATTCCCCAATAACTCTCATTATTCTTTGCGTAGTAATTCTCTTTTCGTTTATGTTTGAATGGACCTATCGAAAATTTTCCACAAGAGTACTTAAAACAAGATAAAATTAATTATTTCTTTATTTAATCGAATAGCAGGTGATTATATCATTTAAATTTAAATAGTTCAAGATAATATTTTTTATTATTTTTTATAACATTTAGAAAAAAATTTAGTAAGTTTATATTATTAGACAAATTACTCAAAAAAAAATAGAATAGCAACCAACAACACTAACAACAAAAGAATTATACGAAAAACTCAACTATAAAAAACCAGAAAAGAAAAATTATAGAGAAGAAGACCTAGAACAATTAGCAACAATCCTAAAACGAATAATAACCTGAACTAAATGTGGAAATGTTGTAAATTTATCATTACATATAGCCCAATGTATTCAAAAAATAGTTAGTTCTCAATTTTAGTGCATTATTTTTAATGATTTAATATCCAAAAAAAATTATGTTATATTTCCCTTCGTTATAGATGTGAATAACGAAGTCAAAAATATAAATAAATTTCAGAGAACGTCGATCATAATATTATTTTTTTGTAATTTTTATTTCTATCAATTGTTCATGTTTTGGAGCTAATTCCATAACCATTTCTTCTATTAACTCTTTAAAACTGAAATCATTAGTAAGATCATATTCTCCAGTTTTATATTTCACAATACGAACTTCTCTTTTTACAAAATCTACCATATCATCACCTCCTTTTGATATATTAAACTATTATTTTACATGAATTTTGATTGCTAATAACAGTTATAAGTAATATAATTAAAGTTATTCAAAAATTTAAAACACAAAGTATGAATAATAGAAGAAAAGCACTTATTCATAAGAGAGGGGGTTAAAAAATTTCATTGGATGCCAAAGTTCCTCCATCAGTTCTGGAACAGTTAAGGAGGAAATGTTCTGGAAACTGGAAGAAAAGAGTAGAGTGGAATAAATTGATTTTGTGTATAGGGTGGTTCATATGGGGGTAGTAGAAGAAATTTTTGAAGAATTTTTTCAGAAATTGGAAAAGAATGAAGAATTTCCCATTGCTGTTTTAGATGACCTTAAAATTAGATTTAATAATGGTAATCTTGATTCTAAAGCTAAAATTCTTAAAGCAATAATGTTGGTAGATTCTGATGAAGATCAAAAGTATTAAAATTACTGCTTTTAGAGGAATTCCAGATATATTAGATCTCGATCTTCAAGGAAAAAGTTTATTGTTGTTAGGGGAGAATGGAACGGGCAAAAGTTCCGTTATTGATGCAATTGAATTCTTTTTTACAGGTAAGATTTCTCATTTAACGTCTAAGGGGCCGCTTGCACTTAAAGAACATGGCCCTAATGCTAGAAATCCTGATGAGTCTAGTGTAACTTTAAAAATCAACCCCGGAAGCCATAATATCACTAGGACGTTTAATTCAGCTCCTTCTTTCCCTGAAAGTCTTCAGGATAATGTTAACCTTGCAAAAATTGGACAGTTTATTTTAAGGAGATCTCAAATTCTAAATTTGATTAACACCACTCCGGCTGAACGTTATAAATTTATTAGTTATATAATAGGTGCTGATGAATTAGGAAAAATTGACACTGCAATGTTTCAGGCAGAAAAGTATCTGACAGAGGACGTTGAAAAAATAGAGGATAATATTGAAAGATTAGGCGAAGAAGTAAATGAACTACTTAAAATTCAAGATTCTAAGAATATTATACGGTCTTTAAATGAATTTCTTGAAAAAGAAGGCTTAGAAGTTATTTCGGTTAAAGAACTGGAAGACCGTATGAATGAAATCAATGAAATGACCAAATCATCAGATAATGTGTTAATTGGTGCTTTAAATAATATTTTTAGGATAATTAAAGAAGCACCATTAGTTTTAGGTGAAATAAATCAAGAACTTTATGATTCAGATGATTATAAAAAACTGATTAAAAGTCATGATCAATCTGAATTATCTCTGATGAAAATACTCAAAAATTCCTTAGAAATCATTGAAAAAGATACTGTTAACTGCCCTTTATGTGAAAATAAAGTTAACGGTGATAAACTTCTAGAAAAGATTAATGAACGTTTAAAACGTCTTGAATCTCTTAAAGAAAGCGAAGATAAATTGAATCTCTCACTCGATCAGGTTAAAGACAAACTTCGATCGCTCCATAAATATTTAGTTGATTTATCAGCAAATGTGGATTATTTTAAAGAATTAAGGGAATTTAAGGATGAAATTGATTTCAAAATTGAAGCTTTAAATAATTTTCAGCTCATTACAATCAATTCATTCCTCCAAGCTGAATTTTCAAGAGATGAATTTAATCTATTTAATAAGGAATTAAGAAAACTTTTTGAAAATATAAAAGTAGTGTCTGAAAAATTAACAAGGTCTATTAAGCCTTCAGAAAAGGATGAACGGCTTAGAGCACTTTATAATCTTTTATCTGATCTTGATGAAAAGATTAAAAATCAAGATGAAGATCGACAAAAACTTAAGATTGCAGAAAATCGCTTGTTAATCTCTAAAACAATTTATACAGAATTCTCTGCCATTAAAAAAAGAAAAATTCAGGAAGTTTATGACACAATCAAAGAGAATGTGGAACATTATTATGATATATTACATCCTCAAGAATCCTATGAGGATATTAAACTAGGGATTGATCTTAATAAGAAAGGCAGTACCAATTTAAGAATGACAATTTTTGGAAAAGAAGATGAAGATCCAAGGGCACTTAGTAGTGAAGGCCATCTTGATTCTTTGGGTTTATGCATTTTCCTAGCTTTATATAAAAAAGTCTATGAAGACTTCCCATTACTAGTTTTAGATGATGTAGTCTCAACAATGGATTCTAGACACCGTGAAAACGTTTGTCAACTTTTATTTGAAGAATTCGATGATAAACAATTTATTATAACTACACACGATGGGATTTGGTTTGAACAACTGAGAGCAGCTCAACGCATCCATAATATAAGCAACCAATTTAAAAACTATACAATTGTTAAATGGGATGAAGATAATGGTCCAGATATTCAACCATATAAAGTTAGATGGGAAAAAATAATGGATAATATCGACAAAGGGGATAAACACTGTGCAGGAAATGAAGGACGTCGTTATTTAGAATGGTTATTAAAGGATATCTGCAACAGAACTATGGCAAAAATACCTGCAAAATATTCAGAAAATTACGAGGTAAGCGATCTACTCGAGCCTGCTAAATATAGATTAATAAAACTTATCAAAGATGAAAAATTTAAAGAAAATATTAAAAATTCCTTTGATAAGTTAAATAAGACAATAATGATGGGAAACCTCCTATCACATGATAATTTAATGACTGGAAACGTTTCGATAGATGAAGTAAAACGTTTTTGTAGTTCAATTCATGAAATCGACGAATCACTTATGTGTCCCACATGTCGGGCTCCTTTAGGTTACTTTAGGGATTTGAAGATTTTAAGATGCAAGAATAAAAAGTGCAGTAACCCTTTAGAAATAAAAGCAAATTAATTCAAATTCATTATTTAAAAATGATTTTGGAGGGATTATAGTGAAAATATGGATATATACTACGAAAGAAGTTCTTGAATATCTTAAACTTGATGAAGATGACGAGCTTAAAAGAGCTAGTACAGATAAGGCAAAAAAATGCGATATCGTACTCATTTATAGGGGGAGTCCATATAGCGATATAGCGTATATTTTCACAGCAAAAACCGATCCATACGAAGATAAAGGATATCGTGATAATTGGGACATATGCATCGATCTTAATCATAAGATCAATCTAAAAAATCCTCTAAAAATAAAGGATATAAAAAATAATCCTATTTTAGCCAATTGGAATATAGTTAGAAAGAATTTTATGGGCTCATTTTTTGAAGTACCTAATAAAGAATGGGAAGAAATTAAACAGCTTATTTTAGATAAAAATCCTGAGTTAGAAAG
>Ga0255361_1000231_pt1 | contig 10717 bp, 16 predicted proteins | sample GFST75r1metaG_FD_186005 | JGI IMG/M metagenome (GOLD analysis project Ga0255361, IMG submission 186005) | Peat soil microbial communities from Stordalen Mire, Sweden - G.F.S.T75.r1 | ecosystem: Environmental > Terrestrial > Soil > Wetlands > Peat | place: Sweden: Norrbotten County, Stordalen... | reverse complement strand
TGTCAGGAGTTCGCGGGGCAAGATGCACTAAGGAGCTTAAAAAGCAGGTTCGATTAGATTGGCAAAATCATGATGACATACATGTTTTCGGTATGACTTCAGAGGAAGAGCGCCGAATTGATAATTTAATTGATAGCGAGCCTGAGCTTGAGTTGTGGGCACCTCTAATAGATAAAGGTTACACAAAATCAGATTGTTTCAAGGTTTTAAATGATGCGGGTATTGAATTACCTGAGATGTACAAGCTTGGTTATCACAACAACAACTGTATCGGATGCTTAAAGGCGGCTGGTGCTGGCTACTGGAATAAAATACGCGTAGATTTTCCTGATGTATTTAAACGCAGAGCCATGCAAGAAAAAATGATTAATGTTGCACTAGTTAAAATAAGTGCAGCAAAAGTTAAGCGTTTATGGCCTGAAGTTTTCGAGCAAATGAAAGCTGATGATTATGAGCCTAAAATAGACGCTCGCGGAACAATGCGCATTCCATTGCGATACTTACCAAGTGATGCGGGTAGTCATAAAGATATGGATATTGGCGCTTGCGGGTTCTTCTGCGAAAAGCCTGGTGATAATTATAAGTTGGATTTGTAACCATGAATAACAGATTACCAGCACTGCAAAGACGCGCTAGGGCTTATTTAAAAAACCTTGTGGTAGCTTATGACTACAAGACGCAATCAAGCGCAGATTTAATTAACGTTAAATTAGGCGTATTTGCACCGGTTAATATGAATTTGTTCAACTTAGCCACTAACTATAAATACCGCTGGAATATAATCCTTATAGCCGTCGGATTGAATGGCAAAGCTAAGCAGGCTTATTCAACAATTGAGCTTGAAACTAGCGAGTATTACAAGCAAAGCGAAATGACTCAGTATATTAACGATAAAATGGAGCAATTCAAAAAGCAAAAGCATGATGGTATTCAAGCGCTAACAAATACAGCCTGGATTGCATCACCTCAGCGTTTAGATATTACTGACACTCAGATAGATAGAATATTGCGATTGAGGGGTGCATGGTGAAAGACTCTTGGAGCACTGAAAAATACCAGAATTTAATAGCGTTAGTTGATGAGGGTTTTAGCAATAAAAGTCTATCAATGGCATTTGAAAAGACTGCTAGAGATATAAGAAGAAGGTTTAAGCGATACTTCGGTGTTTGCTTGTCTCAGTATAGAATTGATAACAACATAACAGATAAATTTTAAGGAATAGTAATGACACCAACACATAAAACAACAGGTAGTGCGGGAGCTGATTTAGTTTGTGCTAAAACAATTACATTACAGCCGAATGAAACGGCTTTAGTTAGTACGGGCGCATACGTACCAAGCGGATTACCTAAAGGTGTAGCTTTATTGCTTATGGCTAGATCAAGTATCGCATTTAAAAAGCGCTTGCTGCTATCTAATGGCGTAGGTTTGATTGATAGCGATTACACTGACGAGATAAAGTGCATGTATACAAATCTAAACAGCGAGCCTGTAACGCTTGAGCGAGGGGAAAGAATAGCTCAGTTAATGCCTGTTCAGTTTACTTATGGTGTTTTCCCTATTGAAGATAACGAGCGTAAAGGCGGATTTGGTAGCACTGGCAATTAATCGGTGCTAGTATAATTAAATACACTCTCCAAGTGTTTTAGCCTCAGTTAACGCTGGGGCTTTTTTAATTATGCTATCTTTACTAGTTTGATGTATTATTGGAGTACCGATAAATGTTAGAAGGTATACTCACATGGCTTCAACTACTAGCCCCAAGCGACCTGTTAAACCTAAGACTAGTACAAAACCAAAGTAACTTAGTTTTTGTTATGTACTTGGTGACATTTAAAAGGTCATGGCATTTTGCTATGGCCTTTATTTTTTGCGAGTTACTAGCCATGTTTGATTTATTTGGTTTATTTTCAGAGCTTGATCACAAATGGTACGGAGTTATATTTTACATTGCTATTTGTCTCACATGGTCAATGGTTATTGTCTCACAAATTAAACGCACAAATAACAACGGGTTAGCTTTCGCTTGTAGTATAATGATACTATTCTTAATGTTTATGGCTTGGGATAGTTGGGCGAATGCGGATATTGAGACTTATGCTTACAAAAATTATGCAAACATCATTGTATGTATTCATGCTTGCATCATTGCTTCGCTTTATAAGCCTGGAGCCTACATTGACGATATGGTATGTAAGCTTCGCAATTATGGCATCAGCTTACTCCATGCTTACATTGTGCGCCTTGTTTGCTATAATTTCAGATAACATAAAATCAATTAGGTCTCGTAATGAGTGATCAAACAAATCAAGTTGTAACTGAGTTGCATTTAAGGACAATAGAGCAGTACATGGCTGAGCTTGCTAAATCACAGGCAGGTCAGGCAAGTGCCTTAACGGAATTAACATCAGCTGTAAATAGATTGGTTACTCGTGATGAAGTCAGAGCCGAGGCTGACAAAAGGATAGAGGGTGACCTAGCAGACCTTAAAAAGTATAAAGATTACTCAGAAGATATAGTTAAGAGGTCAGAAAAAGATCAAAAGTTTAAAGATGGCCTAATGCAAAAAGTTGTCTATACGTTAATGGCCTCAGCTGTTGTTGGCGTGCTTAGTTATGGTGGAATACTGATTTATGACAATGCAGGAAGCAAAAATAAAACCCATCAAGTAAATAAATAACTCAACTGGTCGGATATGTTAAACACTTAGAGGTTGCTATAATGCAATCTCTTTTTATTTGGAGAGTAAAGCAATGAGAGATTTAACAGAAGAAGAATTGAATGAGCTTGTAAGTGATAAGGTTGCTGATTATGAAAATGAGATTAGCTTATTTGTTCCGCTAACTAGTGACCAGCCTGTAATTATGTATACAAGCAAATTAAACAGCATGCCGTCAAAGCACTACCTTAGCTCTAATATCAAGCGCAAGTACACAAGCGGTTTGTATGTATACTCACCTAAAAAGCCTTTTGATATAAGCGAGCATGAGTTTATCGATAAGTGGGTTAGATGCGCTAAACTTGTTGATGATGGCGATTACCTAAGAATAAATATAAGTAATGAGTCGTTCAATACTGTGATACACAACAAGCAAGACGCAATAGCAATAGCTAAAGCACTAGGTGTAACAGGGGAGGATTTATTGTCATGAGATTATCAGGAGTTTATAAAGGGCTTTGCGCATCATATAAGCTAAACTCTCTCTACCCAAATCATGATTACTGGATATACAACTACATGCTAGAGCCTAGCGGTATTTGCGTTTACGATTCATGGTGATAATCAGCCTCATTTAATGGGGCTTTTTTACATCTGCAATAAAGTGCTATAATCAAGCTATATGCTCTATCAGGAGATAGGGCGCTTATTTATCAGGAGATAATGAGTGAATGGCAAAGTTAACACCAAAACAAGATGCCTTTGTTAAGGCTTACTTACTGAATGGCGGTAATGCTACGCAAGCGGCTATATCAGCGGGCTATAGCAAAAAGACAGCTAATGAGCAAGGTGCCCAAAACTTAGCAAAACTTAGTATCAAAGAAGCGATACAAGAGCATCAAAAAGAGGCTCAAAAAGACTTTATTTGGTCTAAAGAAAAGAAGCTAGAGTTGCTGCAAAGAATAGTTAATGTGGCCGCCACTGAAGATGGCGAAAAAGGCATGATTAACATGCAAAGTGCTATAGCTGCTATTAAAGAACATAACTTGATGCAAGGTGATAACGCGCCTGTTGAGTCAAATACAAGTATTAAAGTAGATAAGCCACTAGCTGAAATGATTACAGGCGGCTCTAAGCGGTGACTAATCACGAACAGGCTAAATGGTATCTATCAAGGTTGGATAAGCTCACATACGAGCAGTTAGCCGATGCTATGACCTATAAGTGGTTTCGCCTTAATGTTCTTTATCATATTAAAAACAAGCAGGGTAAAAAGGTTTTATTTACACCTAACGAAGAGCAAGAAGAAAGGTTCCTTAATCACCATGGTAGGGATTTAATACTCAAGGCTAGGCAGTTAGGTTTTACCACCTTTGAGATGATCGACTCACTTGATGACTGCTTATTTATACCGGACTTTAATGCTGGCTGTATTTGCCACAACTTAGATTCAGCTAAAGATATATTCAGGAACAAGATTAAGTTTGCTTATAATTCGATAACCGATGATCAAAAAGCTATCCTTGCTGATATTGGCTATAAGCTACCAAGACCAACGAGTGACAAAGGTAATGCTTACGTATTTGATAACGGGTCCGCAATTAAAGTATCAACCTCATACCGTGGCGATACATTGCAGCGCTTGCATGTCTCTGAGTTTGGTAAGATATGTAAAAAGTACCCTGAGAAAGCAAAAGAAATTGTAACTGGTGCTTTTGAGGCTGTACCCGCTGATGGTGGTATAATTACACTTGAGTCAACGGCGGAAGGTAAGGAAGGTTATTTTTACAAGTACAGCGAATTGGCCCGTAAAGCTAAAGAGCTAAATAAGAAGCTATCAGTGCTTGATTTTAACTTTCATTTTTACAGTTGGTGGAAGCGAGACGAGTACGCGATTGATGGCCATATAGCTGAACAGTTGACCGGTTACTTTTACGAGTTAGAAAATAAACACGGCATTGCATTAACTGACAACCAGAAGGCCTGGTACTCTGCAAAGTGGAAAGACTTGGGCGATGACATTAAGCGCGAATACCCTTCAACACCTAAAGAAGCGTTTGAACAATCAATTGAGGGTGCTTACTACGCTACACAATTTGCTAATATTTATAAGGACCAACGAATAACTGATTTAACCGGTTATGCTGAGTCGCAAAAGGTAAGTGTGGTTTGTGATATTGGTATCGGTGATAGTACGGCTTTGTGGTTCTGGTGCGCACAGGGTGATGAGATTCAAGTTCTGCATTATCATGAAAACAGCGGTGAAGGTTTGGGCTATTATCTAAAGTACATTGAAGATAAAGCCACTGTAATGAATTGGTCCATGGGTAAATACTACGGTCCTCACGATATGAATAACCGCGAGTTTGCATCAAAGGGCAAGACGCGCAAGGAGCTAGCTAAAGAGGGTGTTGAGTATGGTAATAAAACCTATTCAGCAACCTTTGAAATAGTGCCTAAGCTTGGTGTTGATGATGGCATTCAATTAGCGCGTGAATTGTTACCTAGATGTGTATTTGACGAACAGCAATGCGAACAGGGTATAATAGCTCTTGAGAGCTACCGTAAAGAATGGAATGATAAGTTAGGCTGTTGGCGTGATTCACCCTTGCACGATTGGGCATCGCATGGCGCTGATGCGTTTAGATACTTGGCAGTTGTCGAAAGCAAGCGTAACACCTTGTGGTCTGGCGGCTTTAAAATGAGATAAATTATGATTACTACTAATGTAGGTGTGTTAAACCACCCAGAGTACAACAAGGCGTTTAAAAAGTGGCAAGTGGTGCGCGACTGTGTAAATGATGAGGTTAAGCAAAAGGCGTGTAAAAATGCCGCTATAACTTGTGATTCAATCGCTCGCAGTCAGCATGGTTATATTATTCGCGACCCTAATATTAGTGATGAGGCTTATCACATGTTTGCGGGTCGTGCTGTGTTTAAGAATTACACCGGCAATACATTAGCTATCTTAACCGGTGCTGCAACTATGCGACCTTATACGTTAAGCGGTGAAACTGTAGACGATGAGCCAAGCGAGCTACCTGAGTCAATTGCTTACATTGAAAGCTCATTTACACGGTCTGGATTAAGCTACCAGGACAGCATGAAAGCAAGATTGCGCGAATTAGCTAGCGTTGGTCGTGCGGGTGTTTGGGTAGACTTCCCATCAAGTGCAAAAGGCATGTCTAGTGGTGACATTAAAAAGCTTGGGTTAATGTCAACGGCTCAATCATTTAAAGCTGAACAAATAACCGATTGGTCAGAGAAGATTATTAACGGACGTAAGCAGCTTAACTATGTAAAGCTTAATGAGTGTTACGATCAAGTTGTGCAAAACGGCTCAGACTTTACCCGCGAAACTTACGAGGTTTGTTACGAGTTATTTCTCGATGAGGAGGGTTATTACTCAGTTAAGCGCGATGACGGTACCACTGAAGAAATCTATTCACCTACGCTTGGTAATGGTCAGCGTCTAACATGGATTCCATTCCAGTTTTACGGCTCAGTGGATAACACACCATCAATTGACCCTACGCCGCTGTTCAAGATATCTGAAATCAATATTGCGCTATTTAATTTAGATGCAACATTTAGGCAATCAATGTGGTTATTCGGCGCACCTACTGCGACCTTTAGCTTAAATCAAGACGTATCAGCCGATGAATTTATGAAGCTTAACGGGCTTAAAAATGGTGAGTCACCAGCATTTGGCGGTACTGCCTATGTTGGCTGTGAAATCAACCTAGCTCAAATTAACGTTGATTCAATGCTAATTACAGCAATGGACAAGGACGTTGAAACAATGGCTCAAATAGGCGCTCAGATAATCACAGTCGGACAAAACGAAACAGCAGAGGCTGCACGTATACGCAAGAGTGCTGGCTTAGCTAGTCTTTATGACGTAGTTGAAAACCTAGAGGAAGGTGACACAAACGTTATCAAATGGATGATGATGTTTAACAACCAAAGCGGCCAGCCTGATGAGTTTATCTTACAGCTTAATCGTAAATTCTTAGATGATGGCATTAGCCCACAAATGCTACAGCAATTAATCAGCATGAACATGATGGGTAAATACCCTGATGAGTATTTATTTAAGGTGATGAAGGATAATAACTTAGCATTGGCTGGTGATAACTCTATTGACTACAAGGAAAGGCTAGGTGATGGGGTTGATAATCGAAGTATAAACCCCGACAAAGAGTAAAAAGAAAGCCCCTTAATCGGGGCTTTTTTGGCTGTTTAGCTGTTATTTAAATTGCATTCATCGACCGGTATCTTTTGATTTTGAGTCCCTATAATCCCATACGGCACGATTAAAGTCATCGTAATCGGTTGATTGCGGGTCATAGGGGTTTTCTATTCTCTTTATTCTAGAGGCCATTAAGTGACCTAGCTCATAGGCTGTATTAAACTCAAACAAGTAACCTGAATCTGTTAACTTGTATTTGTATTCGTTATCAATTCTACTCGCCCTCATAACTCAACCCCTCAATCTCACCGTTAATTATATCGCAAGCTAATATGTAATTATCAACCGCGTTGTTATCGCATAGTTTAGTTTGCAGCTCTTCAATTAAAAGTTCTTGCTTTGATTTAGGTTTTTTAAGCTCTTCAACCTTAAAGGTATTGTAAACACCGCCAATATCCACAAGGTAATGACCAAGCTTGTCACCTAATAACTTAACAGCGCCTTCACCAATGCTAGTCACAACCTCATCACCAACTTGCGGTCACTCTTTAGCTTTAGGCGGTAATGGGATTGTTATTTGTTTGCAATCACCTATGAATGTTGGTTTGTTAATTAATAGAGCAAAACTATTTTCGCCTATATGGAAGTAATTTTTATTGCTCGCACCATTTTCAAGAAGTTCAAACCCATGCGATTCAGCCAGCTCAATAATAAACTCTGCATGCTCTTTTGATTCAACTACGCCCCATGTGCTTGAAAGGTATTCGTGGGTTATGTTTGTGTCGCTTTCGTGGTTGTCCATCTCTTCTGATTCATCCCAAAACCCACGAGCAAAGCAGTAGTAATTATTTTTATCAGAATACAAATAAATAGATTTATCTTCTGATTTGTATATTGCTGGATATTGCTTCATTGATTTACTCTCCTAGTTAATTTCGGTAACTATAGCACCTAATGTTAATTTAACTGCTCCGACCAGTTGAAGGTATTTTATGTGCTAGAGTGTATAAAACTAAACAGGAGAGAGTGAAATGAAACCAACAATCAAAATAAACGCCGATGGTTATATCTCAGCGGGAGTAGATAACAAGCACCAAGAGGAAATAGTTAGGCAGTTTATCGAAGGTGTAACTGTAGCAAAGATAAAAGCCAAAAACCCTAGATTAACCTCACTAGCTAGAGCCATGCAAATAACCAAGCTTTAACACCAATCAATTAACTTGCTATACTAGCCCTATTAACCGATAGGGCTATTTATTATGCAATCTCCAACACTCTTTGCAGCTTTAACAAACAGGTCAATACTAGACCAGCGTTTTGCTACATCATTAAACGATGAAACGTTAGCGATATTAAACGACCTTGCTAAATACTTGCGCACTCGAATTAATAGTGAAGGCACACGCATTGCCACACAGAAGCGCCTAGAAAAGCTTCTGGCGGACGTTGAGAAACGAACCGAGCAAGTATACTCAGATATTCAAGAGCTTTACTTTGACCAGTTCAGAGAGCTTTCAATAGATGAGGCTGATTTTGTAGCGGCTTCAATGCAATCAGTGGTTGTTGGTGATGTGGTTGTTGAGTCAGTATCAAATCAAAGGCTATGGAATGCGATAACTAAAAACCCGCTTAACCTTGGTAATGATAACGGCTATGTTAACTTCAAAAAGATGATTGAGGATTTGGGCGATAACGCGGCCAAAGTTGCAAGTATGATAAGTGGTGGCTATGCAGAGGGTTTAACTAACCAAGAGATTGTGCAAGGCTTAATAGGTACTCGTGCAAATGGTTATTCAGACGGTATTATCGACAAGTCACGCCGAGATGCCAACGCAATTGTGCGTACAGCTTTAAATCATGTGACTACAGAAGCGCGTAACGAAGTATACAAGCAAAACTCTGATATTGTGTACGGTTATCGTATTGTTGCTACCATCGACACTAGAACAAGCGCTACGTGTCGAGGCTATGACCAGAAGGTAGTTAGATACACTGATAAATTCCAACCTAGGCCTGCTTTTCATTACGCTTGCAGGAGTTCCATAATTCCTGAGATGTATGAAAAGTATTTAAAAGATACAGGTGCAACACGCGCAGTTAACTTCAAAAAGCAAGGCGATATAAAGGCTGGTAAAGTCGGGCAAGTCTCAGCACAGCAACAATACTACGAGATACTTAAACGCCAGCCAGCAGCTCAGCAGGATTTAGTGTTAGGTAAAGCTAGAGGTTTAATATTCCGTAATTCAGGTTTAAGCGCGGATGAATTTAGAAAGGCGATGACTGATACAATTGGTAACCCTCTCACACTCAAGGAAATGGCGCGAGAGAATAAAAAAATACTTGATTACATGCAAAGTAATAAGTTTTTAGATGGGTATGTTGGTTAATCTAGTAATTCGGGGTTTTCGTGGATGTTGCCGATAACCTCAATTTCTCTTATTTCACGATCAAGCATATCAATGAGCCACTTTCTCGTTGTGCCTTTGAATATTATTTTGTATGCGGCGTGTTTTTCGTTAAAATCAATATAACCAATACCTATGCCGTTATGATTTACAATATCACCCTCATAAATCTCAACGCCGTTTTTATCTTTTAAGCCAGTGAATTGCATTAACTCAACATCTGATAAATCCCAAAGAGCAGTATCAAAATTACCATCAAAGAAGTCAAATGACACATGAGCGTCATCACCTTGAATTTGAATGCTACAGTTATCTGGTGCAAAAGCTTTTAGTTTTTTATTCCAAGCTATAAATTTAATATCTCTCATAACACTCTCCATTTATTTAATTAGCTTTTAATATATCACGCATATTGGTTTAAACTGCTCCGACCAGTTGAGTTTTATTCTCTATCGGTTATAATTGGTCTTGCGGTTTGGTAGCCGTGAAAGAAAAAGATGGTCGAGGATATTTACACATGCGATTCTAGGGGTTTTTAACCATCTGTTTCGCCCCTCTACCAACTAGAGGATCGCAGTTGTAAGTATCCTTTTTTGTGTCTAGTGAAAGTAAATCAGCCCAAATCAAGCGGCCAACAAAGTAGCTAGACACAACCCTTTCACTCTCCCACATGATGAGCTTTAACGACTCCCGCAGTAGTTACCGTGTGCAATAAGCGGCATATAAGCGCAAACAATCAGATAGAGTTTAAATACTCCCCTCTTGCAAAATGACTTTGATACGAGATAAACAGCGTTATGCCATGGTTATATGGTTTGACCGACCAAAATGGATTTAAACAGGGTGCTGATTACTGTTTTGTAAGATTGTAAGCAAAAGATACTTCTATAGTTACCATCCATGACTAACGTATCTAATGACACTTATTAACTAAATAAACTGGAGTTAAAATGATCAATTTAATACAGGGCGATTGCCTTGAGAGAATGAAAGAAATAGAAAGCGGTTCAGTTGATATGATATTAACCGACCCGCCTTATGGCACTACAGCATGTAAGTGGGATTCAATCATACCGCTTGAGCCAATGTGGGAGCAGTTAAATAGGATTATTAAGCCGAATGGCGCTATTGTAATGACATCTAGCCAACCCTTCACTAGTTTATTGACATGTAGTAACCTAAAAGGCTTTAAGCATGAATGGATATGGGAAAAAGCGGTTGGTAGTAATTTCGCCACGTTAAAATATCAGCCCATGAAAGAGCATGAGAGCGTATTGGTGTTTAGCGGGTGCGGCGGGAAAGTTAATTACAACCCCATAATGCAACAAAGGAAAGGTACTCAAAAGGGAGTTTCACCTGACTATACCAAAACCTCAAGTGAAAGCAAAAATGAAAAGGGTGAGGCTACAGGTGGAATCAACAGAAATAGGGACGGTAAAAAATACGGTGAGCTGAGAAACC
>Ga0255361_1000230_pt1 | contig 10796 bp, 10 predicted proteins | sample GFST75r1metaG_FD_186005 | JGI IMG/M metagenome (GOLD analysis project Ga0255361, IMG submission 186005) | Peat soil microbial communities from Stordalen Mire, Sweden - G.F.S.T75.r1 | ecosystem: Environmental > Terrestrial > Soil > Wetlands > Peat | place: Sweden: Norrbotten County, Stordalen... | reverse complement strand
ATACTCGGGACCCAGCTGGGGTTTGGCTTTAACGAGTTTCTGTGGAATGACGGTCCCATCGCGCTTGCTGCCGCCCTTTTAGCAGTAGGGGTGCTCTATGTTATGCAGCGGAGGGCGCTGACGCCTTTCGCGAACGTTGACGTGCGAGCGCTCTCGAGAGTCGCTCCTGAGAGCGCCATCATCAGCAAACGGATGCTCCGTTTCGGCCTGGCCGCCCTCATCGCTGCTGTGGTACTCCTCGTCAGTGGGGGGTATCTCGAGGCGACATTCGGCATCCCATTGGATGTCGCCCTCGCCGCCCTCATTCCCGCCTTTGCCCTGCTCCTTGTCGGCAGAGGAGGTATCGAGGACACCCTCAAGAAGGTCGATTACGAACTGCTGCTGTTCTTTATCGGTCTCTTTGTCTTAGTTGGCGGACTTGAAAAGACCGGGATCCTCGGCGTGTTTGCAACCGGCCTGGCAGGGGCGTCCATGGGGAACAACGCCGTACTGCTCTCGCTGCTGCTTTTCGGGTCGGCCTTCATAAGCGGGCTGGTCAACACCGTCCCCTTCGCCGTGATGATGAGCTACGTTATCCGAGATCTGTCGCTCATTCCGTCAGTTCTCGCCACGGCCCTGATGGTCTGGGCGGTATCGCTGGGCGCCAACATCGGGGGCAACCTCACGCCCATCGGCTCCTCGGCGAACGTCGTCGCGTACAGCTCACTGGAGACGCACGGGATGCGCATGGGATGGGTGCGATGGATAAAAATAGCGCTCCCGCCGACCGTGGCGGCGCTCATACTTTGCGATCTTCTGCTCTACGTCAAATACGTGGGATTCTTCTGAATCGATGGTGGTAACTAAACATGAAAGTCCTTGTCTGTTTTGATGGATCGCCCTCAGTGATGGAGGGCGTGAAATGTGCCGTAAACGCGCTCCGGCGCGATATCGACTACACGCTGCTGTACGTGCTCACTGAGCACGGCATCTACGAGAGTTACAAGCGCATATTTCGGGAAGATTTGGAGCGGATCGAAGCGCTCGTTGGAGACGTTGACTCAGAGAAAAAAGCCGCGAGACGGATCTTCCTCGGCCCTCTATGCGCATATATGCGAGAACAAGGGCTCACGGTCCGCGCGGTTGTGCGGGAGGGGCACGCTGCCGAAGAGATCCTGGACGAGGTGCGCGAAGGACACTACGATATCGTCATGCTTGGAGGCGCACGGTCTTTCTCAGCGTCGAGACTGCTCGTGGGCAGCACTGTAACCCACGTAATGCAAAACGCACGCACGTGCGTCATGGTGATACGCCCCGCGCCTGTGCACATCGCAGAACAAAACCGGGATTATTGAAATGCCACTCTGCGCTGCGATACATAGGGGTTGTGATTCGAGACTACTCTGGCTCGTTTTTAAATCCGCGCCCAAAATTGCTCTCTCGAATAAAGAAACACGGTGGAGCACTAAATATGAAAAAATGAGCGTGATCGCTGCGCCCAGGATGCCAATGCGCGGAATTAATACTACGTCCAGGCCTATCAACACGAGCAGCGCAAGGACGTTGCAAAAAGCACTCATTTTTGCTCCGCTCGCACCGACCGATGCCGCAAGCCACGTGTAGCTTAGAAAAACAACATATACCGTTGCTGCGAGTGCAAAAAAGAAGGATAGTTGCGGGCTGAATGCGTACTGATGCCCATAGAAAACGAAGGCTATCACTTCCGCACAAACGATGAGTGGCAGTTTGGCGAAAAAAGTGGTATTGCTTGCCACGAAATTGCAAAGCGGGTAGCGCGCGTTTAGAGGTTTTACCCAAACCAGCGGAGGAGTGGAAGAAAAACCCACTCCCACGCGGGAGCGACGTACCTGCGCTTGGGCCACCGGGCTTCCACAGCTTTCACCACTTGTCGTGCGATGCTCCAAGTGCCTGGTAACTCGAGCTTCAGGACCCACTCCTTGCGCCGCATATATGCCATGTGATCTTTGTACAGGCTCTGTGCGCCCATCCATTCATATTTCCGTGACATGAAGTTCTCATTGAAGCCCGTCTTGTACACCCCAGGGTTGATGATGATGACTTTGATGCCAAAGGGTTTCAACTCCGTTCGTAAGGAGGACGCAACGCTTTCGAGTGCGAATTTGGTCATCCCATAGGGCGCGTAAAAGGGCGAGGGAGTAAGCCCTGCCATTGAGCCCATAAATATAACCCTCCCCTGGCCCTTTGCGATGAGCTTCGGCACGACTTTTTGCGTCAGCCGTAACGCTGAAAACACGTTGGTCTCACATACGGCCTTAACTCTTTCAAGATCTATCTCTGCTAAAGGCCCGGAATCGCCGATCGCTGCATTGTTGATTAGGACGTCAATGTCCCAGTTGTCCACTTTGTCGATGTCGCAGGATTCCGTTATATCAAGTGTGTCTATTACGAAGTTCTCGCCACACGACTGCAAGGCAGTTCGCACGTCATTGACTGAGCTCTCACGGTGAACGGTAGCATACACCGTGTGTCCTCTTTTTAGGAGCCGGCAGGCCACATCGAGCCCTATGCCACCCCTGCAACCTGTTATGAGAATGTTTGCCATGCGACACGGATCGCCTCTGGTACTATTTTCGCGGCGTGCATAAAAGCTACGTCACATCCAGTAAGCGAAATACAAGTCGTATCAGTGCCCTTTGATAATCAATTATATTTTTCAGAAGGTTTTTATAGGTTGTACAAAGCATGCGACGCAGCAGGTGTGGCTAATGTGCCCCGACGAATCAAAAGCGCAGACCAATAAAGCGGTCTCCCGTTTGCGGATCTGTTTTGTCTCTCCGTATCCGCCAAGATTTGATGGCATAGCGACGTATTCGTACGAACTCGTTGAAGCAATCAAGAAGCTTGGGCACACGGTGTACGTCATCTGCAATTCGGATCTCGATGCAGGTGGGCACTTAGGACAGGAAAACGTTTTTGCTGCGAGGGATCCCCAGAAAGCGGGCTGGTCTCAGGACGTTCTTGACATCATCAACAAGCTGAACCCAGATGTTGTACATATCCAACACGAATACGGTCTTTACGATATCGACGGCAGACTTAGCACTGATCTGCTTGACCTTCTCGTGCGGTTGAACCTGCAAAGAATCCCCACCGTCGTGACGTATCATTCAGTGTACAGCACCCTCGGCGACAAGGAGCATGTATTTATGAACCTGAGTTTGCAGCTAATTGATGCCGGGATCGTGCACGAAGAGCTCCAAAAGATCTTTCTGCCGGTGAATTTGGGCTGGGTGCCCCAGAACGTCACCGTAATACCGCACGGGGCTAAAGTGCTCGAGGCGGGGGGCGTGCCTGACGTCATCGAGTCGAAAAAAGAGTACGGTCTTCAGGGTAAGGACGTCGCCATGTGTTTGGGCTGGTGGGAGGAGTACAAGCGCTTTGACGACGTTGTCGAGATATGGCCACAAGTAGTGAGCGAAGTGCCTAATGCCGCTCTGGTTATCGCCGGAGATGCGCGGCCAGGGTCCGCGGGCGGGGTGCACTACAAACCTACGTTGTTGAAGGCTGTGGCTGATAGCCCTGCAAAGGATAGCATCTTTGTCATCCAAGGTTCTTTCCAACCAAAGGAGTATCTAACGATTGAAAATACGGCAGATATCGTTGTGTTGCCGTATGAGCAAAGCAGTCAGTCAGGGGTATTGGCTCACGCATTTTCGCTGGGCAAGCCTGCCGTCGTCACAGACGTTGGGGGTCTGCGGGCGGAAGTTGAGGCGAGCGGCGGAGGGGTCGTCGTTCCGCGGGGAGACTTGGAGCAGCTTAAGGGGTACATCGTGCTGCTGCTCTCTAACAGGCAAATTAGGGAACGATATGCGCAACGGGCGTTGGCGTACGTCGAAAAGCGCATTGGTTGGAAGTACGTGGCAGGGATACACCTATTGCTTTATCTCTCGATAATCAAGAAAACTTCGCGTGCGATTCGAGCGTAGCGCAAGCGCAGCAACCGGGTCGCGCTTAAAACGGTGTCTTCGATGATCCTTCGGAGCTCGTGCACCTCGTCGCGAATCGCCGCACGCCTCGGGACGGACACATCATTGGAGACGATCTCGTGGAAGTCTGAGGATTGTTCGAGCGTGGCTTCAATCCTACTCAGGTTATCAAGTGCCACGTGTAGGGTCGCACCAACGCTGCTCTTTTGGTGTCTCTCATGTTATCTCTTCCAATAACCGAGCTCAACGAGCGCCGTGAGCGCGTAGTAGGCGTTCTGGAGGCTCGAGATGCCTGAATCGACAGCCCGCCGAAACCCGCCGTTGGCGTTCTGGAGCTGGCCGATGAACCGCGCGGTCTCCTGCGGGTAACGGGGACGCTCGTTCGCCGCCCGCAAAATGGAGAGCCCTCGGTGGATCTCATCGAGGTAGTTGGGCGTATTCACGGGCGTCTGCGAGAATCCGCCCGTCTTCCACTCGCATCGCCGTATCCACTGGGAGACGCCCGCGAGGCAGTCTACTGGGCAGAAGGAGAGCGCCTGTACCGCATTGTAAGTCGAATAGACCGACGCGTGGTCAGCGCCGAATCCTCCCTCGGGACGCTTGTACTGACGTACCGCTTTGACGACCTCAGTCTTGACCGCTGGCGATGGCTCTTTGTGCCGGAGGGCGAGGAGCGCAACGGCCCTGCCCAGAGATTGAAGGAACGAGGTGCCAAGCTCGTAGTACGGCTGAGATACGATATTGAGCGTACCCTTCAACTGGCTGTGCAGAAAGCCGTCCGGATCGAAGAGCGGCGTCATCCCTAAGAGATCGAGTCCACGGAGAACGTAATCTGCGCTGTAGATGCTCTGGAAGGCGCCATCGCTGCCTTGGAGCTGTTGCAGGAAGTCTGCCGTCAGCTCAGGCTCAGGCACCGGTCGATTAAGCGCGGTGAGCACGTACACTGCATAGAAGGTGTCAGCTGCGTTCGACTCGTTGAGGCGATAGAAGCAGTACCCGCCGTCATCGCTCCGCGTGCTCTCGACGTATCCGACGAGCTGACGCACGCCAAACCGTAACAGTTTCTTGTTCACTCCCGTCACCAGTAGTGTCTTCATCCTTTGCAAGCTCACCCGTAAGCCGATGAGCAACGTGACCCGGTACGGCTCTCATTGCGTCGCATTCGCACCTCCGGTGAGATCAACCACATCCTCAGAGTGGACGGGCATGAACCACTTTTGAGCGATGAAAGTGGGGATCACTGCCGTTGCTACCACGACGCCCACCAGCACCGAATACTGTACCTGATTGATGTATCCCGCAGTCAAGCCGAAGACGCTCGCGATCGTGCCGAAGGTCAGCCCTGTGCTCATTAGGAGGGTGGTGTAGGCTGCCGTGCGGAATGTACTTCTTTGCCAGGAAATACACGCCAACGAACTTGGCGGAGAATTTAATCGCGAGGAAAGCAACAAACAGCCCGAGTGCGGTGAGGATGAGCGGCACGGAAACGTTCGTTCCTCCGACGATGAAAAACACCGGCGTTATTACCGCATACGCGACGGTGCGTAGCCGATTGCGCACACGTTTTGTCTCAGAGCTCCCTACGAACTGTTTTGACATAAACAGCCCCAGGAGGAACGCAGGCAACACCGCCTGACCGTCACCTAAACTGGCAAAATACATGAATATGAGCAGGAGAACTAAGAGGTATTTTATTTCAGGCTCAATGACCTTGTTTTTCAGCTCCGGATGGTCAAAGACGATGTGGGAGAATTTCGCCGCGAGAACGATTACCACTACGGACACCGCGATGAAGACGGCGGTGTACACGGTCGGCTTGATGAACAACACGGTGAGCGCGATGACCGTTGACATGTCAGTGACGAAGCACGACGCCATCAGTAGCTTGCCGACGTCTGTTCCTGACAGGTTGGTCTCGATCAGCACGGAGTATACGACGGCCAGCGATGTGGTTGATAGGGCCGTTCCCGCAATCAAAGACGCTTCGAGACCCCACTGCGCACCGAAATAGGCAAAGAGAAACACCCCGATGAACGGCACCAGAAAGGAGAGGAAACCGATTAAGAAGGCCTGTGTAAACTTCTCTCTCATCAGGTCGGTATCGATCTCGGTTCCTGCGAGAAACGTCAAAAGGATGCCCCCAAACCCGGCCACAAGCGACATCCAACTCTCTACGTGTATAACACCTAGATTTCCAAAAAGAGCGCCCAAGATGAGCTCGATTATGGCCACTGAGAGGCCTAACCGTAACGAGATCAAACTTGCGAGTAAAATAGTGATGCCAACAAGCAATGGGGTTGCGTCAGGATACACAGTGACTCCGTCCGTTTTCGTGCGAATTCGGCAGGAGTCATTAGCCTTATGCGGTTACGGTGAACTCCATCACCCGTATAGGGCACATACGAATGTTCTTATTTAAATATTGCGGCTGTCCACGCCTCCAATGCCAAAAAGACGCGTTGGGGGATAGACGAATGCTCATCGCGTTTGTTGGTGAACGGACGTCAGGAACGCTCTTTCGACTGCTTGCATCCCCGCTAAAGGAGAGCGAGCTGGTCACCGGGTACGCTGTTGCGTTCGGCGCGATTGGTGCCACCCAGTCGGCGGTGCTGCTCGCGGTTGGCGTGCTCCAGTTTAACATCACCATCGTTGGCGACGTTTTCCTGGCATTCGGGGTCATCGCCCTGCTTGCGATCGTTTCGGAGGGGCTCGGAATACTGCTCTCGAGCTTTGCACGACGAGAGGCGCAGGCAGTCCAGTTTTTACCATTCGTTGTATTGCCACCACAAAACCCGCTCGGGACAAAGGTGTGCCTCGGCAACATGGACGTATATTCGCTAGGTAGTGGATATATACCGCGTTATACAGATATTCAAGAGATCCTGCATGACGCCCCAAACATTCGCTAGCCTAATCGACGAGATCCGGGCAAAGCGACCACTTATACACCACATTACCAATAGCGTAACGATCAATGATTGCGCAAACGTCACGCTTTCGATCGGCGCAGCACCGGTCATGGCAGAGGCGCCCGAAGAAGTCGAGGAGATGGTTTCAAGGGCGGATGCGCTTGTGCTTAACCTAGGGACTCTATCGCGTCATCAGGTTAATTCAATGTTAAGAGCTGGACGCGCCGCGAATACCTGCGATATTCCCGTCATTTTAGACCCGGTTGGTGCAGGAGCGACGAGGATGCGGACAGAGAGCGCACGATTGCTCATAAAGCGGGTCAGAATTTCTGTGCTGAAGGGCAACGCCGGAGAGATCGGTGCACTTGCGAATGCGGGCGGCAGAGTCCGCGGAGTTGATTCGCGAGGTCTCGATGGAGATCCGTTGGACATAGGCAAGGAGTTTGCGCGAGAGTCAGGCCTTACCGTGGTCATTAGTGGGGCTAAGGACATTGTCACAGATGGAATCCGCTCGGCCATAGTGGAGAATGGCCATGCAATGATGGGCAAGCTCTCAGGAACAGGCTGCATGGCGGCTTCCTTAGTAGCAGCCTTTGCGGCGGTCTGCTCGGACCACGTGACATCATCTACTGCAGCATTGGCTGCATTCGGGATTGCAGGTGAGAGGGCAGCACAAAAGACTTCAGGGCCGTATTCGTTCCGGACGGCGTTAATGGACGAGGTCGCAGGTCTTCTTCCAGAAGATGTAATCCGGCAAGCGAGGGTGCGGTCTGTCTGAGCCATGGGATACGAACTTTACGTGATAACGGACCCGACACTGGCGGGCGGGCTCTCTCATGAGGAGATCGCGCGGCTCGCAATTGAAGGCGGAGCTGACGCAATGCAGCTTAGAGACAAGAAATGTGATAAGCAGCACCTCGTCGCAACTGGGCGACACATGCGGAAGGTGACGCGGGATGCGAATGTGCTTTTTGTGGTCAACGACTGGCTTGACGTGGCACTCTCCTGCGGGGCCGACGGCGTTCACTTAGGTCAGGGCGACCTGCAGGTTCATGAGGCACGCGCTCGCGCTCCCCGTGAGTTCATTATCGGCGCCTCGGTGAGTTGTGCTGCGGATGCGATTCTCGCAGTCCAGCACGGGGCAGATTACGTCGCGGCAAGTCCTGTTTTTCCTACCGCATCAAAACCCGATGCGGGAGCCGCCTGTGGCATCGCCGGAATCAGGCAAATCAAGAGGGCAGTCGATGTCCCAGTCGTGGCTATTGGCGGCATCGGGCTGCATAATGTCCAGGAGGTTCTGGAGGCAGGAGCTGACGGAATCGCTGTCATATCAGCGGTTGTCGCGCAACCGGACATCACTCGCGCCGCTCGTGAGATGAAGAAACGGATCGTGGACTCTGTCTCCAGCCGCTAACGCGGGCACCCACCCGTCTCGACGTCTTTGTAGAAGGTACGGACGGCGCCTTGTGGCATAAATGGGAGTCTAATGGTCCGTGGTCCAGCTGGAAAAACGTTGGCGGGGTATACCTGACCTCGTCGCCAGCAGCAGCTGTAAGATGGCCGCCGGTTGTACGACCGACGTGTATGTCCACGGTGGCAACGGCTTCCTCGGGGAGAATACCTATTCCTCAGCAGTTGGTCCGGCTGGACGTAGTGAGTTTATACGAGCATAAAAAGGAAATGGAGATGCTAAACTCCCAATCGTCACTTAACTGGCTCGGAATGTGAGCACGATGCTGCTGGCCGGTCCGGCGCGTCACTTTCCTTCTGTGCCGCCACCCCTGTCGAGAAGCGTGCCCAGGACAAGGCGTTTACTTAAGAGGCTACGATACTCGTGACGTCCTTCCTTCTCCCATCCTTCTTTCTCCGCATTCCTGAAACTAGAAATGAGTGCATCTAGCGCTTGACTGTCATCCAATCTGGTCTCAGAATCCTCATAGACTTTTGTTTTGACTTCCACAAGCGCCCGGCTCAGTAACTCCGCGTCGCTGCCTGTTAAGACCAGTTTCTTCTCAATCATCCTTTCCCTCGTCGTATCGGTCGATGCTCCCACCACGCGCATCGAGGTCATCCTCAAAGTCAGAAGCGTGGTTCCTACCGGAGCCGCCCCAGCAGTCAAGCTCGGGCCTTTCAAGAATGTTTTGGTCTGTTTCGTCCATTCTCATCTCCCGAGAACGAGCGGCGGGTAAAAAAAACAACAAAGGAATCCCAAACGTTAAATCGGGAGACGTTCAAGGAACCCTTGTTGAGAATCTGCACGGGTCGGGGTTGTTTGCTTTGGCCGGCATGCCCCGTCTCGTCCTCTTGACACTTCGTTGTTTTTTACTTGACCTACCGCAATAATAGCTTATTCGGTTTTTTCTGACGTCGATAATAACGTCAAACTGGCCGTCATTCCAGGCGGCTAGCGTTAAAAAAGCTTCAATGCGTAAATAAATGGTTCCGTGACCAAAATTGTCGAAGTGGCATCAGCGAAATAGAAACGGGTTGTATCTGCTTTTTCCCTACCCTTTTTGCTTGGGCTTTAAAACACAGTTTAGGGATCTCGGCCGCACACCAGTTTAGTTGATTTGCTCTATCTGCTCTGAGTCCTCCCACAGTTTGTCGAAGACGTGCGGGCGCATCAAATATTGGGCGATCGACGCATTCGATACCCACATCGCAATGGCGCTGTCCAAGTCAGGTACCTTCTCATCGGGCCTCGTAAGCGCTAGCAGGATTTCCCGACGATCGATAATCACCCATCTTGCAATTCCAGAACCGTCGTCGCCATATCGGTCGTCAAGTTTGTTAGGGCCCTCAAGTTGGGGGACGTGTAGCCTGACATCGTTTTTTATCGGCCGGAAAGCCTTGATGATGTCGGCTTCGCTCTCTTTCGAACGCGATGTGATGACGAGGATACGCACGGTAACGTCCTTCTTTTTCGCTTTTATGATCTTCTTGTTGAGCTGTTCGATTTCAACTGGCGACACGAACGTTCCCATTATCATGATGCTTCGCCGCGTCCGATCCATCATCTCCATCATCTTCGCCGAAATGCTATCGAAGCCCCGTATTAGGAGCGCATTTAGAGACTCATTTTCGATCTGTCGATCGTACAACGAGGTCAATTCGTTCGAAAGCTGGTCGAGCTCGGAACAGAAGAGCGTCTTTCGTTGCTCGACGACTTCCCTCGGATATCGGGGGATGTAGGTGCTGGGCTTGCCTTTCGACACTGTGATCCACTTTTCTTCCTCTAGTCTCTGCAGTGCCCCATAAATCTTCGGCCTAGGAACTTTTGATTCAATAGAGAGCTCAGTCGCGGTCGCAGGGCCTAGCGCCGCGAGGGCCGTGTATGCCTTTGCCTCGTAGGAGGTAAGCCCGAGTTTTTGCAGGGTGCGGGTCGTTTTCGTATCAAGTAACATGAGCGCGGTTTTATCTATGCATCCTAATAAAAGTTACCAATTACCGTAAAATAGTTACAAAATCTTCATAAGCTGCTATAGTAACCATGGAGTAGGGATTATAGAAATGGTGAAAGCAGTCGAAACAAGGGATCTCGTGAAGCGATATGAGGACGTCGAGGCGATCAAAGGCATAACGCTCGACATCGAGGAGGGGGAGATCTTCGGATTCCTCGGCCCGAACGGTGCGGGAAAGAGCACGACGATCAAGGTGCTAACGACGCTGCTGAGGAAGACCTCCGGTTCGGTGACCATTGAAGGCTACGACATTGACAAAGACGCTCGTGAGATACGCAAAGTGATCGGCGTCCAAAGCCAAGAGACTATTCTGGATGGGGACCTGACGGGTCGGGAAAACCTCACGCTTCACGGGCACCTCCAGCGGTTGCACGGTAACGCCCTCAAAAAACGTGTGGACGAACTGCTCACACTCGTTGAGCTCTCTGACGTCGCGGACAAGAGGGCGGCTCACTACTCCGGAGGGATGAAAAAGCGGC
>Ga0255361_1000229_pt1 | contig 10803 bp, 9 predicted proteins | sample GFST75r1metaG_FD_186005 | JGI IMG/M metagenome (GOLD analysis project Ga0255361, IMG submission 186005) | Peat soil microbial communities from Stordalen Mire, Sweden - G.F.S.T75.r1 | ecosystem: Environmental > Terrestrial > Soil > Wetlands > Peat | place: Sweden: Norrbotten County, Stordalen Mire... | reverse complement strand
TCGTCATGAAAAGGTCGCAGAACACTTACGCGCTGATTTAAGCCATCAGGCCCCCCAGATGCGCTAAAGTAATAAGGAGGGCACCTTATTTGTAGTTTTCCGAGTTAGTTTCAATACCGATAAGCTCTTTGGGATAACTATGGGCTCGTAGGGTAGTGGACTATCCTCTTGGACTTCGGAGCCTTTGTGGAGACATCCAAGAACCTGGGTTCAAATCCCAGCGGGCCCGTCAATCTGCTCTACAACGAGCAAGCGCTGGGGCTTTCATTAATTCCCGAGGCTCCTAAGCGGCGCCGGAATTGAACCGCCTCTTTTGATGAACTTTTTGGAGCTAAATGCGCTGACTGGCACCACCGGCGCAGCCCCGAGCAATCCACCAAAATCGATCAAGTCTCCTTCATTTCCTACGGGAATAAGCCGCACACCCGTCGTTTTGTCGTTGATGACCCCGATCGCGCACTCGTCAGCAATTATTCCCGCGATTGTCTCGGCTGGTGTCGCAGCAGGAATGCACACCATGTCAAGCCCAACCGAACATACAGACGTCATTGCCTCAAGTTTCTCAAGCCCAATGGCACCGACCCTGATTGCTTCAGCCATGCCAGCATCTTCGCTGACCGGTATGAACGCACCACTGAGGCCCCCGACGCGTGAAGACGCCATCGCGCCTCCTTTCTTAACGGCATCAGTAAGCATAGCGAGTGCAGCAGTCGTTCCGGGCGCTCCGCACCGCTCAAGCCCCATTGCTTCGATGATCTGTGCGACAGAGTCCCCCTTCTGCGGGGTAGGCGCTAACGAAAGGTCGACAATTCCGAAATCAACATTCATTCGTGCCGCTATCTCTTTGCCTACCAACTCCCCCACACGAGTTATCTTGAATGCGGCACGTTTGACAACCTCGGCAAGCTCACCAAGGTCACAATCTCCCATTCGCTCCACTACCGCCCTAATGACGCCTGGGCCCGATATACCCACGTTCACGACCGATTCGGGTTCGCCTGGGCCATGAAAGGCACCGGCCATAAACGGATTATCAGGCGGCGCGTTTGCAAAGGTAACCAAACGGGTGCAAAGCGGCGGATCGATGCGAGCAAGCTCCTTGATGACTCTACCCATGCGCAGCGCGGCCTCGATGTTGATGCCCGCTTTGGTCGTAGCGATGTTCACGGAGGCACACACCTTTTCTGTCGTGCTCAGTGCCTCCGGAATCGAGCTCACGAGTGCCTCATTCCCGATTGTAAAGCCTTTCTGGACGAGGGCCGAGTAGCCACCGATAAAGTCGACGTTCAACTCGGACGCGGCTTCGTCCATCGCGCGTGCTATCAATGGACCAGATTGCGGATGGACGTCGATCATGGAGCCAATGGGAGTTACCGAGATGCGCTTGTTTACTATCGGCAACGAATACCGCGCCACCGCTCGGTCGGCTTCTGAACGCAAATTAGACGCAATAGACACGATCCGATCGTGCACAGCTTGGGCCATTCGTTCAGGGTCGTCTCGCACGCAGCCCATCAAGTTGATGCCCACAGTGACTGTCCGTATATCGAGGTGCTCGTAGAGGAGCATGTCGAGTGTCTCGAGTATTTCATCAGCGCTGAAGATCATACCTTCCCCTTTAGCGTAGCACTATGCGAGCATAGCTACAGCGGGCTTTCGCCGACGATAAACTTAGTCTTTGCGGTGTTTCACGGCGTGCACCGGGCTTGCCATTCAAGTCACACTCGAGCCACCAAAGCGCCAGTCGCGAGAAGAGAAGCGAACGCTGACTGACGGCGTCCGATTTCGGTTCGGCTGGCGCAAGTTCGCCTTGCAATGTGAGCGATTGCCAACCAATAACTTCGGAAACGCTTTCTAAGGCCGCGTGAGATGCAAAGAAAAAAACGGACCCGGAGGGATTTGAACCCTCGACCACCGGCTTAGAAGGCCGGTGCTATATCCTGACTAAGCCACGGGCCCCTTTTATTCCATGCTAGCAACTCATACTTATAAATGTGTCAAATAGGGCGACTAAGCAGCGGGTCGCTTTCAGCAGCAGGACTCCGGCCTCTGAAGCATCTGTCGTAGCGCAACAGACAATGAAAAAAGCACCGGCATCTGCGCTCCGCACGGATGCCTTCGTCCTCCACGTATCGCAGGCGTTTTCGTGTGGGTCGCAGCTTGCACGGAGCCGAGCCCAGTTTAAGCTCAGATAAGTTCATCGGCCTTCATAGTAGCACACTTCGGCGATCTCGACTGCGATGATCTTGCCTGGACCCTCGTCCTCAATGCCACGCAGCCGGCACGTGTGTTCGCGCAGCTCGAGCTGAACCCGGGCCGACATAACCTCACGTTCTTCATAGAAGTCGCCTACCCGGTGTGAGACTTTTTGCATGGAAATGGTTTTGTTGCGCACGCGCGCTAAAACCCCAGTCGTGCCGATCGCAAGGTCGTGCCGACTCGTGTCCGTCACAAACACTTCGTCACCAACGTCAGCCGCAAAAACAATTGGGATGTTATGAGCACTGCGCAACTCAAACGTTCTAACGCGCTTTATCTCGAAGTCGTCGATTGACTCTTTTGATATACCGGTCAAAGCTAGATGTCTCATATGCTCACCCGTACATGACCTGAGTTGGCCCCTTCGTTTCGGCCTGTTCTGCCCCTTGAACCTGTTCAGCAAGCTTGTGTAGCTCTGTTTCGATCTGGTCCGCTTCCTCAACCAGCTTATGCGTGCTGATGTTCAAGTTCAATACGTTGCTTACCACGTCGATGACGCGAGCTGCTGCGCGTGGATCAGGAGTGGGACCTTGGGTTTCTCCCAAGAGGCAAAGTGCCGGGAGCTTGTTAACATGACTCTCATTCATTATACTTCCGGCGATACCCGAGATGCTTCCCGTCACCAAGGTCTCGGTTTTGTCCTTCACGAGAGCGAGTTGTTCGGCGCCAGTCGCGGCGGCATAAACGGTGCGTTCTTCGCGCATCGTGGCGATACCGGCGATCGGTATGTTGAGTTTTGCGTTCAAGCTCTGAGCCCAGCCAGTAACTGATTTCCCTATGTCATAAGCAATCATTGGGTGAATGAGGATATCCGATAGCACTACGAGGAAGTTGTTTTGAGGATCCTCGTAGATTCTGACTGGGGCGTACGTGAGTCCATCAAAGAGCACCGTAATGGGCGGAAATAGGCGAGATTCGATAGTTCCTATCTGCTTCATTTTGAGCTCGGATGCTATTTGTGTGGCCACGATGTTGCCAACGAGGCCGATTCCTGGGAACCCCTCGAGGATTACGGGGTTCTTTGAGCTCACCTCTTCTTCAATAATCATGTTAACGTATTCGTTATCAGTCGTTCCGGCTTTCATAATGTATCAGCGTCCATAATTACTCACTTTCTAAATAATGACCCATTACTAAGTAAATACTTTATCTAACCATTCCACGACTCTTCTCTTGATCTCAGAACGGCGCCTTGGATAATCGCGTCCGTTGCGGAGCGCATATAAACAATGCGCCGCAAAGAACGTATAGGTCTCATAGCCCACAGGTCGTGACTGCAATTCAAGAATATGCGTTCAAGCGAGGATTCAAGAAGGATGCCAATCAGCGGGTTGTCGAAGCACTCAGAGTGTGCTTTGGCATCGATATCAACGTGCGCGACGAAGAGTACCGCTTAAGCTACGGGGCACTGCAAAAGATTACGATACGTGTGGCCGACACGTTGCTCGTCGATACCGAATCTAGTACCAGCGTTCCCGAAGCGGTAATGATCGATACGAATGCGCGGTTCCGCTGTTTTCTGGAAAAAGCAACCGGATACACAGCAAAACAGCGTGCAAAAAAGGCTCAAGAAGCAGTAAAACGCGCCAAAGAGGGTTAATCTGCTCTCCAGCTCTACCCTACTCGACGTAGATTGCCGGTTTCATGGGAAGTGCTCGCCTCGCGCGATTCGCAGGATCGTACACGTTATCGTTTTCTGCGCAGACATACACGTGTTTTCCAAATTTTCGCGTCATGTAGTCCTTAGCGGCGAGAAGAACGTCTGATTCGGCCTTGAAGTCCAGCGCGTCGGCAGATGGAGCCTCGTGAGCGAGCGATTTGGCAAGATCGGGTGCGATACGAGCGATTTCTTTTACATAGATACGCAGGAGGGGGTCATCTTTGGCTCGGGCAATGATGTTCTTGATCGACGGATCATCTAGGCCGCGCGCGACGGCGTAGAGGGTGTATTTCCACTGAGCCGGAAGGTAGATAAAAATTGATTCAGTTTCCCGCTTTATTGCGGCTTGTATGTTTGAGATGTCACTGATCACTCCATCTAAAACGCCCTTTTGCGGAAGTGTTTCGGCATAAAGATCGTCGTACAGCGGGAATTCTGCGAGGGAAATATACCCAGACTTCTGCATTCTCTCCCACAGCTCCTCAGCAATGTGAGGCACAACAGGCGCTAGCACCCGGAGCCATATATCGATGATGTCCCAGAGCGTGCGACGCTTCTCGTTGCCGTCCAAAATCATCGATTTATACTCTTCAACCCGGTTTAAGTGCTCAAAAAACGCTTCAGTGACGTACTTTCTGTACGAAAATTGATGTGCGGATTCTGACGTTTTTGATACCATAGCCTTAGTCGCTGCTAGTATCCATCGACTCGCAAAGGAAAGCTGCCCATTGTATTCCGGCCTCGCCGCTTCGACATCCCTCTTCGTTGCGTTCCAAAACCTTAGAAGCCTCTTTTTGACCGTGTCGACTTCTTTTTCCCTCCAGTCAACGGTTGAATTCAGATCGGCAATGGACACTAGACAGAGCCGCACGAGGTCCGCGCTATAAACCTCCGGAACCGTCGCAATGGGAATTACGTTGCCCTTGCTTTTCGACATCTTCACCCCTTCGCGAACGAGAAGCTCGTTGAGAGTGACGATCTTTGGCCAGCACGTCTCCGGAAACAGTATCGCGTGATGGAACAAAAAGAAGCTCAAGTGATTGGATATGTGGGCGACGGCAGTGTGCCGATGATCGTTCGGGTACCAGTATATGAAATCCTTTCGTGCAGCTCTGATCACCGTCTCTGGCAAACCTGTTTGCTGGCAGACGTCCGCAACGTCGCCCTCGCCCAGGAAAACGTGGTCAAAGAAGGCGGGCGTTAGCCGCTCAGGGTCACACTCGCGTATATGCTTGATGACGGTATAGAGCGCCATGTAGATAACGGAATCAGAAAGCGGCTCAATTATCCAGTGCTCGGTTGAGAAGGGAAATTCCGTCCCAAGCCCTCTACGCCGAACGCACGGTCGTTGATCGAGCCACTCAAACGTCTGGACGAACTGTGTTCGGTATGTCTCTGGTACGATTTCAAGCTGGTCAAGCAATTCGAATGCCTTTTCTTTCCAGTGAGGGTCTCCATAGTTGAGGAAGTACTGGCCAGGCTCTACGGCGACAACCACCCGGCCGCCGCATCGACAGAGCCCTTTTGTTGAGGTCTCATAAATGCTCGACGCGGCATTTCGACTATTGAGGAATTCAACGACATCCTGCTTGACGTCGCGCACTAGCCTGCCATCAAATTGCTCGGCAGTTTGCTTAAGAATCCCGGTATAAAATTCCTCCCTGTAGAGTATGTTGGTAATATGGCTCAGCGTCTTGTCGTCGTGTTGAGATCGAACGCCGTAACGTTCGCATAGCTCTGCTGCGGGAAAATCCCCGTACCCGTCGATTTTGACGAGAGATATCGGCTGTATAGCTTGAATATCGCTGCTTAACGAGGAGATATCAACGTCTAAATCTGTGCCCCCTTGCTGCTTTAGGTCATTCAGCGCTGCCCAATCATAGGGGGCGTGAGCGGGGACACTCATGACGATTCCGGTACCGTGATCAGAATCGACGAAAGACGCCGGAAGAATAGGTATTTTACGCCCCAGAGGGCTGACGCAATGAGCCCCGAGGAGTGACGTGCCCTGGAACTCCTCAATGATAGTGACCTCCCGCTGCTGATAGCGCAACTTGGTGGCGCTTTGGTGGGAAATGATCCACGTCTCACCGTCGACGTAGGCTTTGACGTAGGTCGCGTTTGGCGCAACCCAGAGATTTGTTACCGCAAAAACTGTTTCTGGGCGGAGCGTGGCCGTGACGACATAAGCTTCGTCTAAAGAGAACTTGATCCCGACGTAGTCGTCGATTGATATCTTCTCAACGTCGCCGCCGGCGATATCGTCTTCCCCGACGGCGTTTTGATCGATCGTGCAGAAGAGCACTGGGTGTTGTCCGCGCACGATCAGCCCGAGCTCCATCAGCTTGCCGTACTGCCATCGAATAAACTGGTTGTAGACGAGGTCGCCGGTGGTAAACTGCCGGGACCAGTCGATCGAGAAGCCCATCTTCTTGAAATCCGGCGCGATCTTAGCCGCAAAGTAGTTCGCGATATTCCAAGGATCCACAAACGAGTTGACGATCTGCTCAACGTGCGACTCGTCGTCCTCATAGAGGCGAACGTAGTTCTTATAAAGCGTTATCGTCGCGCTTTCGCAACGCTCTATGCACGAGCTAATAGCGAGGATGGGCGTCCCTGTGATGTGCCACGCCATCGGCCACAGGACGTTGTGGCCGTTCATTCGCATGAACCGAGCGTGGATATCAGCAAGGTTATAGGTCCGCGTATGGCCTATATGCTGGGGTCCGCTCGTGTACGGATACGGCGTCGTTAAGAAGTACTTCTTCGGCCCTGCGCTTGTTGGTTCAAATATCTTGTCGCGAAACCAACGATCCTGCCACTTCTTCTCAATTGCTCGAATTTCAGCAAGTTCAGAAGTTACCACTTGCACTTCCTGCGGCGAGTCGCAACGATTAGAAAATAGTTATTTGAACAAGCGACCTGATCGGAACGTTCTGGACTTGATCAATCCCTTTCTTGTTAATAAGAACCGCTACCGATAGCGGCGTTGCTTTCATATCCTTGATGCTCTCTATGATTTCAATCGCCGTGCTTCCAGTGGTTATTACATCATCGACTATCGCACAGCTTTTTCCCGCAATATCAGCGAAGTTTTGACTAAATGAGCCCTTAACGCCGCCATTTTCAGATCCCTTTTGTTTTTGTGGAACAAACACTGCGAGCTCTGCTCCGATTTCATCGGCGACAAGCGTCGCAAGAGGTAGTCCACTCAGCGCGACGCCGATTACTACGTCAGGATCACCCGTCTCCAAGATCATGTCGACCAACGCGAGCGAGACGAATCTGAGCCTCTCTGCTTTTTGCCCAATCTCGCTCCAGTTTACGTATATGTCCTTTGGCACGGGCTCTTGTGAACTCTTGGAGCGGGTGAGAAGCCACGTTGCCGTTTCTCGTGATATGTTCAGTTCGTCGGCTATCTCTCCGGAACGCAACCCTTTCTCGCGTAGTTCCTGCGCTTTGTTTATGAGATCGTTCAAATCGTTCATATTCTGACCCTTCCACCTGTCAAAGTTACCTCTTCACCGGCTTAACTCTCACCTCAGATCCGCAGACCGGACAGATCGTTTCCGTTTCATAAAACCGACCACATCCGACACATCTGCGTCTCCATTTCAGCACGCGTTTGATGCGTGCCTGCTGGATCGGCTGCGTCTCTATCCCGAGGCGCGCCGCGACATTTTGAATGGAATAATCATCCGTAACCAGCGTACCGCTTACTTCAAGTGCCTTCGCCAGCAAGTCAATATCGGCTTGAGACAGCCTAAGATGGTCACCCGTCGACTTAGCCTTTTCCGTGACAACGTCTATTGCTTTTTTCAACGGCTCTTCGATTTTCAGGCCCTCCTTTAGAAACTCTTGCAGTACTACTGTCGCTTGAGAGCTCTTCAACTCGCGGGTTACCTCAGGAACTGTGTACATAGAGCCAACGACGTGAACGCCATAAATAAACACTGGAGCGTCAAGCACGTACGTTTTAGACATCAGCCGTGCATATGTGATTGATTCAATATGGATTTTTTCTAGCATATAGTCACTCAAGGCGAGTTCCCCAGCTAGCATAGGCGGCTTTATTTGATTTCGTGGGCGGCAGCGGCATACCCTCGCCTGCGCGCCGCGATCTCTGTAGCATCTAGCCTTTCAGGCGGCACATCTGGCAACGCTGCATCTGTTGCTGGTTAACGTTCAGAAGGGCTGTTCAGTCCTCTCCGGGCCGGAGAAAGGTTTTTATTATCGCTGAGTGCTCTATCAATGAATACTAAATAGAGGTGCACTCAATGACGAACCTGCCAGAAAAGGTAGTCAACAACTTTAGCGCTGTGAAGACTGTAGTATTCGCAACCGTGTGCGACGCCGGTATACCGAACGTTGTACCCAATCAATTCGTCATCGTAAAAGACCCCGAAACAATTCTCGTCGGCGACAACTTTTGGCACAAAACTGCTGACAACCTGAAGAAGCCAAATTGTACCGTAGCCATTACATTGTGGGAGGGTTATGAAGGCTATCAACTCAAGGGCATAGCAAACTATGTGACTGAAGGACCTGACTACGAGATGATGAAACAGAAGATCAAGAGCCGAAATGAAAAACTGCCTGCAAAGGGCTGTGCGATACTAAAGGTAACAGAAGTCTACGACCTCGCTCCAGGGCCAAACGCAGGAAAAAGAATCGCATAACCGGCCAACCCCCAACTAACAGCAGTTGCGGCAGTTTTCAAAGCTGTGCAACGATCGTTAGTTAGGACCCTTCAATAACTCGTTGCTCAGAGCCGGGAGCTGGAGATGCTAGAGGTTAAAGAATGGCAGCAGATATATTGACTCTTTTTTCACAGTTCGGCCTCAAAAAAGAAGCCGGGGAGGTTTACCTTCATCTGCTACAGACCGGACGACGAACTGCAGTTGAAGTAGCCGAATCGCTTCATCTCACTAGTCACGGTGCTAACAAGGTCCTGCTAGCGCTTTCGAAACAAGGACTCGCTAAGCGTATATCGACCAATCCGGAAACATTCGTAGCTGCATATCCGTCCTCCTTGCTAAATCCTGCCATTAGTAAAGAGGCCGCGAAGTTACAGGACCTCAGCGAGGCGCGAAATACGCTGCTCGAGCTGTGGGACGTTGAGCGCACAAAAGCGCAAGGCTTACCTATCGAATGGTGTCCGATCGAAGAGGGTTTTATCGTTCTGTACGACAAAGACGACATTATCGACCGGCGTCTCGAGACCTTCCACGCCACAGAAAAAAGGCTCTGGATCATCTCTACCGAGTTTTGGCTCCTTCGATGGGACAAAGTGCTTTGCGACTATTTTGTCGGTGATGAGGACAAATGCAGGATCGAAGATCTAAGGATCCTAATTCCGATTACGCCAAACAATATCGATGCAGTAAAGCAGCTTTCTAAGTGCTTCAAGATACGACACTCACCTATGATGAGCAATTTCGCGGTCGTTATTTCAGACTGCAAAGAGGCGATGTATACGGGCGTAACAAAGGATCTCGACGAGTTAGAGCGAGTCGAACTAACCCCGTCGCTGTGGTCGAACAACAGCGGATTTATTGAAATCCAGAGTTCCCTGTTTCAATCACTCTGGGACAGAGGGATAGACGCCCGTTTGAGGATACAAGAGATAGAGACGGGTAAGCCCATCGAGATCACGCGCGTCATTACTGACTACCAGGAGATCGTACAAGACTTCGCGTCGCTTATAAACACTGCCCAAAAAGAGATATTCTTGTGGGGCAGAAGCGAGGCTTTGCCGATTCTCGCACCACTCATCCCAAAGGATGCGCGACAACGAGGTATTGACGTGATTGTAATGGCCGAGATTAACAAGGATAATCTGCAAGCGGCACAAGAAATCGCGAAACGTGCCGATGTGCGCCATATCCCTCAGATTGTGCATAGCACGGGGGTAATCATCGATCAGCAAGTAATGCAAGTGTTGCTTTATTCATTTAGTGATAAGGGCGCAGAGCTCTATAATTCAATTTATACGAATACAAGGAGCTTCGTTGAAACGCAGCACTCGATGATGGAAGACATGTGGGACTCAGGAATCGAGCTGCGGTACAGAGAACAAGAGCTGACGGCAGGACGAGTGGTGCAGACGATCCAAGTCATAAAGAAAAGGGAGGACGTCTACAAAGCTTTCTACGAGATGCTCGACAGATCGAAAAATGAATTCAACGTGATACAAACTCGTATGGGGGTAAAACGGCTCTATAATTTGATCAAGGATAGAGAGATGCCTAAGATTACGTATCGTTTGCTGGCACCTATTGAAAGCGTCAACATCGAAGAAGCACGTCTGCTTACGAAGTATTTTGAAATTCGGCATCTTGAATCGGAGACTGGGGCAGCAATTTTTATATCCGATGATGACAAGCTGCTCGGAACGAGTTATATTTACGACACCGGCGACATAGATAATGTGATATACAAGTCAGCCTTCAGAACGGACATTTCTGAATTCATTTTTATCGAAAAGGAGCTCTTCAACAGCTTCTGGTACAACGCGACGCCACTAAATATTAGAGAGCAGGAGCTCCCGATTGACGTGGTAAAAGGTGTGATCGACGCGGGGAAGCCCGAAAAGCGACCTGCAAGACGCTAATTTTGACAACGGCCCGTACAGCGTATCTGCTTCTGAAAAGTTCTGCTAACATCAGGTAGCTGCCCAACGCTCTGACGCCGATCGTGTACCCTAGATTTTCTGAAAATATTAGGGAAAACTGTGGACGCCGTGGGCCGTTCTACTCACTGCTCTTTGGAGTCTACCTTGTTGAGCGCGTATTCTGATTTAAAGATGCTCAAAGGAACATTTTTTATATATAACACGACGTCAATATGTGGAGGGTGTCATCATGACGCGTGGAGTATTGCAC
>Ga0255361_1000224_pt1 | contig 11052 bp, 9 predicted proteins | sample GFST75r1metaG_FD_186005 | JGI IMG/M metagenome (GOLD analysis project Ga0255361, IMG submission 186005) | Peat soil microbial communities from Stordalen Mire, Sweden - G.F.S.T75.r1 | ecosystem: Environmental > Terrestrial > Soil > Wetlands > Peat | place: Sweden: Norrbotten County, Stordalen Mire... | reverse complement strand
GCTAATTTTCTTATAAATGGAGCTAACGGTCCTAACTTATTCCCTAGTTTCATAAATGCATCTACATCATTTTTTTTCACTCCACCAATCAATGTCAGGATGAAGATGTATATTAAGGCTCCAATTAAAGCTAAAACCATGATGTATACGAATGCTAATATTTTAGCTATAGACATGTGATATGCACTCGTGTAAGCGTAAGTTGTGGGGATTAATAATAAAATTATTGCCATAATTACTGATGCAATAACTATTTTTCCAAAATCTCCGTAGTGAAGTCTAACTTTTACATGCATCAGGGTTCTCCACGCCACCATAACCATGAGAAGGAATGTAGATATGGTGGTGGCGAGGGCAGCTCCGTTAATCCCATATTTAGGTACTAAAACCACGCTTAAACTTAATTCTATCACAGTACCTATCGCTAAGGCAACCATAGGAATTACCGGTTTACCCATACCCTGAGCTATACTCCCAGAAACCGTGTAAAGTGTGAAGAAAAGCATTCCAAGTGCTAATATTTTTAACGCCTCCGATCCCAATTCATAACCAGGGAAAATCAGGCTGATGATGGGAGTAGCTAATACTGCAATTCCCAATGATGCTGGTAGAACTACTATGATTACGTAACGGTAAGCTTGATTTACATAGGTTGTGATTAAATCTCGATTATTAACGCTTAAAGCTGCGGATGTAGCTGGAAGAACTGCAGTGGCTACAGACATGGATATAATTAAAGGAAGTCTAGCTATAGGGCTGGCAGCAGCATAGTATCCTACAAATTGAGCGGGGAGGTATGCTCCTATAACCCACGTTCCCATATCATACATGAATAATTCACCTAAACTACTGAAAACCACAGGTACAGAGAAAAATATTAACATTTTAACTAATCTTAACTCTTTACGAAAAGTGAATGTGTCATTATGGTTATGTGGATTTAAACGACGACTTCTTCTCGGTTTACCTTTAATATGTTTCCATACGTGTTTCCTGAAAAGAATGAATGCAGCTACTCCAGCAGCCATATATCCAATAGCTGTACCTATCACTGCTCCTGCAACATAAAAATTTGCTATTATTAACAGTATTGCAAACGTTATAGTGAAACTCTGCTCAAAAGCTTTAGTTATTACAAGGTTACGCATTTGATAGAATCCCTGGAAGACACCCTTCAATTCTCCGGTTATTACGCTGAAGGGAGTGATGAGCGCAACCGCCTGAAACGGGACCACAGCTAATGGTTGATGTAATACATCTAAAGCTAAAGGTTTAGCTAATATAAATATAGTTAAACTTAAAAGAAGGCCCATTACTATGATTAATTTAAAAGAAGTTTTTATTATCTGCCTAATCATAGCTGGCTGATTCAAAGCTTCATATTGAGCTATATACTTCGCTATAGCAGGTGGTATACCTCCTTCAGCGGATAATTGCAGCACACCTATCAAAGGAAGAGTTAATCCCAATATACCATAACCTGTGGGACCTAATAGATAAGCCAAAGAGATACGATATACGAAACCACCTATTCTGAATATGAAGGAGCCTATAAGCATTACAAGGCTACCCTTAGCTATTTTTGTACTACTCATATAATATTACCCACAAATAGAATGGTTAAATGTAAAAAAACTCTTCTTTTATAGTTAAAAAAATAAATCTGTCCTTTTTTTAATAGATTTAAGTTATGTTAAAGTTATAAACATATATTGTTATAAGTGTCTTTATTAGGTTTATCTCCTTAAAATAATTTTTTTCTTCAGAAATAAATTTGTTTTAGGAATTCATCTTTTTATTTTATATGATAATTAAATAAACATACTATAAAATAAAAATATCATTCTGAGTTAGGAAATATTAACGAAATTTATAATTTGAGGTGAATAATCATTACAGTTATAATGGCTACAGGAACATTTGACATTATCCATCCCGGTCATGGATATTATCTTCAAGAGTCAAAAAATTTAGGTGGAGCAGATAGTAAATTAGTTGTCGTGGTAGCTCGTGATGCTACAGTCAGATCCAGGAAAAGAGTGCCCGTAGTTAATGAAGAACAGCGTTTAGAAGTGGTTAAGATGCTTAAACCTGTGGATGAAGCTTATCTGGGAAGCACTACTGACATGTTTCTAATCGTGGAGAAGATTAATCCGGATATCATTGTTATAGGACCAGATCAGGATTTTAATCTGAATTTACTCCGAGAAGAGCTTAAAAAAAGGAATTTAAATGTTAAAGTTGTTAAAATCACAGGCTATAAAAAAGCAATTCTTGATAGTTCTTGTAAGATAATTCGTAAGATTAAAGAAACTGAATTCCATGAAGAAGAGTTTAAAAACTGTTAATCCAAATTCTAGATATTTTACAAAATAATAAAAAAAAATAAAAAAGTATTTAAATTTTTTTGTAAGGCAACGTTTGGTATAAGTGCCTTCATAAGTCCATTTTACTGGTGTTGCCAATTATTTATTCAACCGATAGTGCTGAGGTATCTGTATTTCCTTTTTTTTAGAATGGTAAAGATGCATATGTACCCTCTAATGTGTAAGTGTTGAGGTTCCAATTGTTTATCACACCGAAAGTGTTTAATGTACTAATAGTATCTGCGTAGTACCATTGACCATTCACATATAATTGAGCCCAAACATGACCGTACCATCCATCAGAGAAGTCACAGTATCCCTGTTGATATCTAGCTGGTATTCCTGCTGCTCTAGCCAATGCAACCATTAAATTGGAATGATCACAACAGTTTCCTGTTCCAGCTTTTAAAGTTCCTACTGCACCATACAAAGTGTTATAGTAGAAGGAATAGGATATGTTATCCGTAACCCAATTAAAGAGTGCTACTGCCTTAGCGTAAGGAGTAATTAAACCAGCAGTAATTTTATTTGCTAGTGCAATTATCGTAGGGTTATTGGATTGACAATTCGTAGTTGGTTGTAAGTATTCATCTAATGAAGGAGGTATAGTTGATGTTTCATTCGATGATTCATTCCAGGGGTTTACGACAGCATAGTTAGGTAATCTGTTATTTACACTGAAAAAATTCATGATCTGTGATTCTAAGTAAATTAATGTTTCATATTGAATATTCCCAAGAGTACTAGTGGCATAATTAGGTGCTCTACCTGTAGAATCCATAAAGTTCTGGATTTCTGATGCCAAGTCAATATACTCTGATTTATTAATGTCTCCACTTTCCAAATCTTCACTTGGACTTGGTGGTTTAGTTACATTATTTAATGCTATCAGTGTATTTTTATTACCATTAATCTGTAATAAACCATTATTTAATAATTCCAGGAATTGTGGCATGGATATTTGTGTATTAGATATGGTTACATAGTTAGGGAGTTTTTGATTCTGGTCTATATAGTTTGCAACACTCCCAGCAGCCGTAGTAATTTCACTAATTGTAAATTCATTTACAGTGGAGTTACTACTCGAATTTGATTTTGTGGTATTATTTGCTAAGGTTTTTATTGTTACATAGTTAGGTAATCTGTTATTAACACCGTAAAAGTCAAGTATTCGGGAGTACATGTAAATTAATGATTCATATTGAATATTCCCAAGAGTACTAGTGGCATAATTAGGTGCTCTACCCATAGAATCCATAAAGTTCTGGATTTTAGATGCCAAAGTAAGGTACTCTGACTTATTAATGTTGCCATTAGTGATGTTCCCATTACTATTAGTTGGTGTATTAAAACTACCTAACTCTATAGGCGTATTAATCCCATTATTTAACTGTACTAAATCCTTAGTTATTAATTCCAGGAATTGTGGCATACTTACTTGGATGTTACCTATTTGAACATATTTAGGAAGTACATTATTTACCTCTATATAGGATTTAACCCATCCTGATGCTTCGGTTAAATTCTTGGTGACGAACCAGTTACCTTGGACATTACTACTAACGTTATCTCCTGCAGCCTCTTTGGCATACTGAATTGTATCCGAGCTTTCATTGTTAACGTTTAGATTATCACTATTATTTACACTGGAAGCAGTGACATTTGGAATAATATTCTGATTAATAACTGTAACGTTAACCGATCCATTCCCCTGCGGGCTTGGTACGGTTGTACTCTGAATTATATCTGTACATGAGTTATTCATTGTAATATAATCGCTTTTAGTTAGGTTAGTGGTATTTACCGAGTTCTGCTGATTAGTTGTGGTGGCATAAATATCAGGCATTAACAATGATACCGACATTAATAGTATCATTGTAAGCAACAATAGTCGCTTCACGATACTGGCCTCCCATATTTCAGCAATGTCAGATAACATAATTATTTTTTTTAAGGTTCTGACAATCTATAAGATTTATATACTAGAACATATAAACCTTTTTATTCAAAATTAAATATTAAGGGATTTTAAACTATATCACCATGAATTTAAACCATTCTATGTAGGAATTATAAAAGCATTCATTTAACTCCCCTGTATTAAATTATATCATAATGTAAAGTATACTTAATTTTAACGTATTATCAATTATAAAATAAGTAATGAAATAATAATAAACTTTCAAATTTAATAATACTTATTCTAAAATAATATTTATTATAATATTACTCAAAAAAAATTAAATTTAAAAAAATGAACAAAAATATACTCATATTACTTTTTTTATTTAATACTAAAATTTTATAATCTTATAAAATGATAAATATTCAATTATGGAAATAGTAAATATAACGAGGGCATTAGAAATCATCCAGAATTCAAATCAATTCGCAGAACTCATACCCGAAGTAAGAAGTAACCTAGTAATGGCTAAAGAAAATGCAACCACCATCAATGAAGTAGCAGGCGTACCCGGACGCATAACCACAGTTAAAGGTAAGGCCAAAACATTCATGAAACCAGATTGGGGTGCCTCCAGTCACATGGCCCGTTTAATACTAGAAGTGATGAAGCATGACCCTCACTGTCGAAGCGCAATTAACCTACGTTACGATACTACCCTCATAGATTTAATAACAAAATTAGGACTTAAAATATCAAGCTATAATCGTGAAGAAGAACCAGAGGATCAGCGTAACATTGAAGGTGGAAGCATCAGTTGGGGAGTAACACAAGCTATAAATAAAATTGGAGAAGTACCCGATGTAATATATCACACTGGTGATTGGGGAAAAGAACCAATCATAGCCTTAATTGGCTGTGACGCTGTGGATGTAGCTAAAATGGCAGTGTGTCTAGCACAATTATACTCAATCAGGAAACCGAGAATACTTTTTGCACCCGCCCGCAGTTTATATACCGATAAAAAATCATCATCAAATTGCATATTCTGTGGAATATCAACAGGACAACCCGAAGTAAAAGAGATGATTCTTTATAAAGATGAAGACTATATGGTACTAATGAATATTTATCCTTATAATCGAGGACATTTAGAAGTAGTGCCCCGGAAACATTACACTGACTTAAACGAGTTAAAACCCGTTGAGTTAAAAAATTTTTTCATATTAGTTCAAAAAACCATAACACTTATAAGAGAAGTTATAAAACCTGAAGGAATCAATTTAGGCTTTAATCTAGGTAAAGCAGCAGGTTCCAGTGTAGAACATCTACATTTACACTTAGTACCCCGCTTCAAATTTGAAGGTGGTTTCATGGAAACCGTAGCCTCAACCAGAGTGATTAATGAAAATTTAGATGAAACATATAATCGATTCATGAATTCTATACAATTATTAAGGTAAAGTGATAATTATGCACTATAAAATGTATGAGGAGATGATGCAGCAACCCCAATCCCTACTGGATACCTTAAAAGCTGAAAAATCTCATCTAATAGAAATAGCGGACAAATTTAAAGAATTTGAACGCATCTACCTAGTGGGTTGTGGAAGTTCCTTATCCACCTGTTATTCAGTTAAAGATGCCTTAGGAATTCTCTCAGATAAAGTAGTAGAAGTTTACACGGGATATGAATTCTACTATCATAAAAATCTAGAAAATGAAGATGCAGGAGTAATTTTAACCAGTCAATCAGGTGAAACCGCTGATACTTTAGCAGCGCTTAGAAGATCCAAGGAACAAGGTTTATACACGGTTTCCATCACCAATGAAATTGAAAGCACTATGATGAAAGAAGCAGATGACACTGTAATTACCAGATGCGGTAAAGAAACCGCTATACTAGGAACTAAAACTTATATGACTCAATTATTAAGCTTATATCAAATATTATTCAGATTAGATGATTCACACGAGTTTCAGGATGTTATAAATGATTTAAATAAATTACCAAAAATTAGTCAAAGTATAATTAAAGATACAGAAGAGGCTAACCGGATTCATGCTGATAAATTTAAAGATTTTGATTTTTATTATTGTATTGGTAGCGGTCCTAATTACGGATTAGCTTATAAATTAGCTATGACTATGTTCATGGAAGGTGCACTTAAAAACGCCTGTCCATTGTATTCCGGGGAGTTTCGTCATGGTTTAATTGAAAGAGCAGAAGAAAATGTACCGTTAATATTTTTAGATGCAAATTATCCAGGTGATGAGTTAACTCAGAAATCATTAGACTTCTCCGAGAAAATAGGTGCAAATAGTCTTATATATAAAATGCAGGATTACTCAGATTTAAACTCATTATTATCTCCATTTATACTAGTAATTCCACTTGAATGGTTCATATATTACTTAGCCCACTATAATGGAGAAGATCCCGGCAGCACTAGACATATTGGTAAAGTAAGATACTAAAAAAAAGAAAAAACAATTATTTATTTTATTTTTATAATTTAATCAATGTTAACCGTAGAAGAATTCATCTTCTCTATTTTAGGCAGCATTACTATAAGCACTCCATTTTCAAAGGCAGCCGCCGTTTCATCTATTCTGATTTTAGCTGGAAGAGATATTACTCTACGTACTTCACCCTGTTTCCGCTCCCTTTTAACATAATTAACATTCTCCGGTACTATTCCCTCGTCAAATAAGGCCACGACATCCAATGCATCCTCACTAACATTAATTGTTACATTCTCCTTTTTAACACCGGGGAGGTCAATTTTAACGGTTACATCATTAAATCCTTCCATAACATCTATTAAAGGATTATTGTAACCGCCGGATGTGTAACTAGTTAATGTTTTCTCTAATTCACCTTGAGATTCACGAATCGTATTCACAACATCATTAATCATTTGTTCTGCCATATTTCTGTTTGCCATCTCCAAATTCCTCCAATTTATCTAATACTTGTGAAATTCCTTTACCTTCAGAAGCTTCAACCTTTAATGCTCCCTCTACTTTATCTATATATTTATTCAAATAATTAATATTTTCTACCAAATCAATCTTGTTAAAAATACAAATCACTGGCGTATCAAAAATCTGTTTAATCTCCTCTAAAAGCTTAAACTGACTATCCATAAAATAACCTGAAGTTTCAGATACATCAAAAATAAAGAAAATCACATCAGCTAAATGCTCTAATGCCACCATAGCATTAAGTTCAATCTCATTCATATCCCTAATAGGCCGATCCAGCAATCCAGGAGTATCAATAATCTGATATTTCTTCCACTTACGCTCTAAATGACCAATCTGAATACCAGTCGTAGTGAAAGGATAATCCGCAACCTTAGGCTCTGCAGTAGTCATCTTCCGCAGCAAAGTAGATTTTCCAACATTAGGAAAACCCGCTATAACAGCAGTGATCGCTTCAAAATCAATGGTTGGCATATTCCTCAACCGAGCCTTAGCATAATCCAAGAAAGTTAATTCATCACGAATACGATTCATAATCGATGATATCCGTCCAAAAGCTTCCCTTCGAATACTAGCAGCATTCTCAGATTTAGATCTTCTAATCTTATGAACATACTGATTTTCAATTTTAGAGAGGAGAGCCACAGCCCAGTTTAAAGCACCTAATGATTTTTTAAGCTTATCCACCCCTACCACTACATCAATATAATCCTGATAAAACATGGGTAACTCCTCTATTTTAGGAGTCTTATCCAAGATGCTTTTAAAACTCGCTTCTATAACTTGACAGGCGGTCTTCACCCGTGCCTCCTCAACTCTTTTTCCTTTCATTTGCCGAGGTATCTTAGACGTCCTCGTCTTACTTGCAGCTTTCTTAGCCCGACTAAAAGCCTTATCCAAGGCTTCCTCAGGAGTGGGTATTGTTGGTAAAAACATGATAAATTAACTCTTTAAAATTTTTTTTATAAAATAGAATTGTTGAAATTTTAATATCTTAATGTTTAACTATTTAGAACTCTCCAAAAATAAAATTATACTATTTATGCACTAATTTTTCACTTTAATAATCCTATTTTATTATTAACTTTACTAAAATAAATTTATAATTTACAAATATTAAAATTAATTAATTTGAAATTAAAAAAAATCAGGAGATTATAAAATAATAAAACCTTAACTATTGGTTTATTAATTAAAGTATAAAAAGATTTAAATAAAAATTATTTTTCTTCGAAAATTTGACTCTTAAAACTATAAATCTTCACCTCAGGCTTCAACCAACAATCCGGTAAAAGCCCTGCTTTCATACAAGTATTCGAAAGAAACTCATCCACATCCCACTGCCACTCCAACGGCACCTGAGGAAGTAACAATCCACGATAATAACCCAACTCCACTATAAGACCATCCTCACCAACATTAATCTTCCCCGGATATTCAGAAGGCTTATCCACCTTTATAAGGTCAGGTTTAGTGAGTACACTAACCTCAACATCTATATCATTCAATTCACTAACCATAACCGGGGGAAATCTGGGATCCTGAGTAGCAGCAGATATAGCCACCTCTATAACCGTTTTAATAAGTGATTTAACTGGTTCAGGATACCCTATACAACCTCTAAGTTCACCATTACGATGAAGAGTTACAAAAGCACCCATATCCTCCTTTAAAGTATCCGGAGTATCATCAGGTGTACTTAAAATTTTCTCACTCCTTAAAAAAGTGGTTATCGATTCTCTGGCAACCTTAACTAAAAACATTCCTTCCTCATTGGATAACATTTTATGTTGCACCTCCTACTGTAGCTTCAGTTACTCTTACATGCGGACCGCCATCACCCACCGGCACAGTTTGCCCTCCTTTACCACAGAAACCCACACCCATCTCGAAATCAGATCCTACACCATCCACCTTCAATAACATCTCTAATATATTCCCTGATAATGAAACATCTCTTAAAGGTTCAGTTACTTCTCCATTACTTATTAGGAATGATTCAGCTGCATTAAATTGGAATACTCCCTTACCTGTATCAACCTGGCCTCCCCGTGAACCTCTAAGATAAATACCATCATTCATATCCTCTATAATCTCATCAAATTTAAGTTCACCCGGTTTAAGATACGTATTACTCATACGTACAATTGGTTGATCATCAACCGCCGATCTAGCGTTACCAGAAGGCTTAACATTTAACTGATAAGCATTTTCTCTGCTACTTAAAAGTGATGATAAAACACCATCCTTAACTAGAATATTCTCCCCTGTTTTCACTCCCTCTGAATCATAAGGATAATATCCAAAAGCATCCATACTCGCATCATCAATAATCGTCACATTAGGAGAACCAATTGTGGACCCCATTTTATCTTTAAGTATGGAGTCATTCTGTAATATTAAATCCGCCTCAGCGGCATGACCTAAAGCTTCATGAATAAATACCCCGGTAAGATCAGGATCCATAATAACCGGAAACCTACCGGATGGAGGTAATTCAGCTTTAAGAAGTCTTAACGCCTTCTCAGCAGGTGATCTTCCAAACTTCTCTAAATCCGCTTTTTTAATTACTTCAAATCCAGCTGCACCGCCAATACTTTTATGTCCAAACTGTATAACACCCTCAGATGCAGCCACTGCATTTATAAACATTGCCACTCTACTATCTTCAACTTGAAGACGACTACCCTCCGAATTTATAAACGTGTTAACTCCTTCTTGATCTACATAATTTACAGTAGTGCTTACAATACCATCTAAACGCGCTGCATTCTCCGCTTCAGTAATCACTTCCTTTTTCTCATCCATGGATACATTGGAAGGTCTTAATTTAGCTTTAGTTTTAACTTGATCATTTGTAACTTGCACATCAGCCAGTTTAACATCACTTTTCAACATTTTAGCGAGTTTCAAAGCTGATTGAGCTGCATCCTCTAATTTTGAGAGTTGATTTGTGAAACTGAATCCCCAAGCACCATTCTTCAAAATCCGTACAGAACCACCCAAATCATTACCTGATCTGACTTCCTGTACTTTACTATCCTTCATAACAATTATATTATTTGAACTCTCATTAATCCGTATATCCACGTAATCAGCTTCAGCATTCACAGAATTAATGATTTTCTCAATCATATCAAAATCTATTGGATATCCAGTTTTATATGCCATATTCATGTAATCCTCCTTTTTTAATACCCGATATTTATATTCCTTTAAATTTTTTTAAAAGGATAAATTTTTTTTTAAGTAATATAGAATATTTTTAATTTAACGAAAAAAATAATACTTTATAATCAGATATTTATTAAAAAAATGGTTAACTCCACAGAATATTCATTTTAAATAATTTATTTAGTGATTTTATAACGTTTCTCAAATTTCTTCCAAGAGTCAGTCATTGAAGATTGAGCATTTTCTAATTGATTTAAAATAATTTTTCGAATAGTAGTTGACTCAATTTCATTTTTTTCATCTATTTCTTCAACTATACCCTTAGTTACTTCATCTACTAAATTTAAATCACCCATACCCTCGTAATTATAACCAGCATCTAAAGCTGCTTTCTGAATGGATCTATTCACCTTCTCCGGATCATAAGGTTCAGTATAACCGTTTCTCTTCTTAACTTTTACAACCTTAGTCATTTTTTTTAGGCTCCATCTTCCAGATTTTAAATATTAAAGAGAATTAAATTCAAAATTTTTTTTGTTAATATATTTTTTTTATTTAAGATGATTAATATAATTTATGATTAAAATAAGGGTTAAAAAAAGGGATTTCATTGTTTTATAG
>Ga0255361_1000219_pt1 | contig 11145 bp, 12 predicted proteins | sample GFST75r1metaG_FD_186005 | JGI IMG/M metagenome (GOLD analysis project Ga0255361, IMG submission 186005) | Peat soil microbial communities from Stordalen Mire, Sweden - G.F.S.T75.r1 | ecosystem: Environmental > Terrestrial > Soil > Wetlands > Peat | place: Sweden: Norrbotten County, Stordalen... | reverse complement strand
GCAGTACCGTAGCGTCGGTGTCAGATTCGTAGCTCTTCTTATTGATGTCATTATTGCCGGCATTATCGCATCAGTTTTCGCCAGTCCTTTGGAAACGTCCGTCTTCAACAGCGCGAGTTTTGCTAACGGAACCTTTCACGTATCCACCACAGCGAATCCGCTCGCAGGAGTCGGCAGCCTCATATCAGCACTCATCGTGCTCTTCTATTTCACTCTCCTGTTGGGGGCGTATGGACAGACGGTGGGAATGATGGCCCTTAAGATCAAAGTGGTCAAAGAGGACGGCTCAAAGATTGGCTATGTCGACGCACTCGTGCGTTCCTTACTGCTGATCATCGACGCAATACCGTACATTATCCCGTTCTTGCTCGGTGCGATTCTTATATGGACGTCTGACACGAAACAGCGGATTGGAGACCGCGCAGCGCACACCGTAGTAGTGACCGCGTGAAGGGGCTTTTTCCCCTTTTCTTTTTTCTTTTGCTGCACATTTTGTCGTCCCTTGGAGCATACAATGGCGCCTACGGTTGGTATAATAGTAATAAAGAATAGAATGGAGACATGATGGAAGAAAAAATGAAGAAGTTTATACCCCTATTTGTTCTTATAGGAGTTGCCCTAATCGCTTTCGCTGTATATGTTGCAATCAATCGGCTTGGAATGGCAACAGTATCTGCTCAGCCAGCTGGCTTTTTTCTGGGCCTCTGGCAAGGAATTATCGTAATTCTAGCGTTCATTGTCAGCTGGTTTGACTCTAATATCACTATCTATCAGGCTGGAAACGATGGTTTCTGGTACAATCTCGGCTATATTCTCGGATTATCAATCGCCCTAGGCGGTGGCGCCAGAGCCTCAACACCAAGGAAAAAGGCCAAAAAGCAGAAATGATAAGGATGGAGTAAAATGGCCGTTTTACTTGGACATACGCAAGCATCTTCGTAAAGGCAGACCCTTGAGCGCGTGTAACACCAGCCTATTTGCAACAAGGGAGCCCTATAGAGGCTCCGACTTAGAAGCCTACGTGGAAACTATTAACATCAGCTGCCTGGACACATGTAGAAACTATTAACATCAGCTGCCTCAGCACGTTTATGATGTGTATATGCAGTATTGGGGCGATGTCGAACTTGCGTGTTGAAGCTCTTGGGATGGCACCTGACGTGACCAAGGTGTGTGCTATAAAGAACGGTCCTAAGGCATTCACGCGGAGCCGCGCATTCGAATGACGACGACGACGCAACGGCAATCAGTACATTGCTGAATGGTTACTGATCTTGACGTTGCTGAAAACTTCGACAAGCGGCAGAACCTCTTGGCAAAAACTAGCAAGAAAGCTGAAAAGCCAAAAAAGCCGAATAGCAGCCTAGTACTCTCAAAAAAGTTCAAAAGGCGAAATGCCTCGATTTTTTTTAGGTGACGAAATGGACGGAATAAAACATTTTGGGATTCCCAAGAACGATGCTAACAGGGCCCATAAGGAAATCGCAGTCGAGTTCCTCAATTTAGTTGGTTTAGGAAGACCAAAGGAAGCACTGCGTTTCTTTGCCCCTGAATGTAAGACTCACAATCCATACAGCGTTGGTGGCATGGACGCACTGACCGACGCAATGGTCGCTGTGCAAAAAGAAGGAGCGGAAGGAATTCTAAAAGGGTCGAAAGCTGATTTTGAGCTCGTCATCAGACAGGTTCTTGCGGATAACGACCTAGTTGCAGTGCATACCCAAATCTCCAGCTCCACACCAAGTGAGGGGGGGTTGAGGCAAGTCCATCTTTTCCGTTTCCGCGGAGACAAGATTGTCGAGTATTGGGATATCTCTCAACTAGTGCCGGAGAACGCGCCTAATGCAGCTGGAGCGTTCTCTTAACGGAAAATCGGAACTACATACTCACGCACGGAGTTTCCGGAGTAGATTGGCGATTTTACAAGCATCCGCTTCCTGATTCGGTTTATGATATCTATATGAAGTACTGGGGAGGCGTGAGCTTAAAAATCTGAGATTAAGTGCGCTCGCGCATTTTTCGAGACGTGCTGGCCAGACATTAGCAAAAAGAAAAATACGCCCCTATCACGTTGCGGAGGCGTTCATTACCTTTTGTTGCTCCATGCGGTCTCCATATCGGTATCAGCAACCCCTTGAGGACGTTAGGGGGGCTGCCCACGGAGACCTGCAACAACATGCGTGCCACACCAGACGTTCCCGCTAGTGCTGCTCTCTGAGTACGTCGTCTTCGATGCTCATGATGCTACTACCGTTACTGTTATCGAGGCGTTAGGTAGGGACGGGTCACCGAGGTATTCAGCATTGAGCGTGTGGACACCGTTTGGAGCCCACGTTGTCATTGAACCGTTGGCATCTGTGGTTAGTGTGCCTGGACCCCAAGAGCCACCTGCGGCGTGACCATCAATGAACCAGTCTATTTGGTTGGTTAGCTGGGACTGTGAGAGTGCCACGCCATTTACTAGAACTGTGGCGGTCCACGTTCCCCCCTGACCATCGCGTAGTGTAGTCGGACCGGAGATAATGACTTGTATGGAAGATGAGGGTGTTGGTGTGGGGGTCGGTGTCGGCGTTGACGTAGGCGTTGACGAACCGCACGCTGGCGTATTGCAGTTCTCAGACGGTCGATAGCCTGCTGCGCAGGCGTCCGCCAATGTGGGGAAGATGACGAGATTCTTAGGCAGAATACTCTTTGCATCCCAGCACCACGGATAGTGGTAGACGTTTGAATTAATACTCCCCACGAACGGGCCGGTGTAAGATTGAAGGTTCGCGGGAGGCGCTGTCGGTAGCGCCGCTATTTCTGCGGGAGTCGCCACTGTCAGTTGTGGCGTCGTTGGCACGGAAGTGGGTGACGCTTGAGTTTGCGTGGCCGACGGGGCTGGTGAGTTCGCTGAGCTTGCCCCTGCAGCCGGAGTCGGGCTTACTGTCGATGAAGTAGTGCATCCCGCTATCGATAATGAGGCAATCACAACAAGAACTATAGTGATTAACAACTTTTTTTCCATACACGTTTCCCCCCTTGACGGGAAAATGAATCAAAAGCGTACAAGAGCAGTGCAGTAGCTTAAGTCTTCCTTTTTAACTGCATTTCAGCGGGAGTTGTTATGTGGAAAAAGCCTGATCTCATCACTTAGGAGAGCTTGGCCCAAACCCGCATGATATACAGCTAACACTGGAGCTCTCGACAGACCATGGGTCTCTCATGTGTGAAGCCTCAAGAAAGATTGATGCGTTATTGTGCATGCCATCTTTTAAATGGCTAACATTCCGATCGCCATCTAATCACCATAGCGTCATATTCTAGCTGGGCGTTCTCAAAAATGCGATCGTCTTCTACCTCATCATAACACGCCGCGCAAACGGAAAAATGCTCAAATACTACACATACCGCCGGTTTACCGCAACATAGGCACGGTTCCGGTTCCCCTTCCGTCTCATTATTTCGCATATCAATTACCTCCAATAAGAGCTTACTATCACCGGGGCGCCATGCCCTTGTGAATCAGACCGCTGAGCGTCCGATACGTTCTCCCGGTAAGTCTTCAGCGATTTAGCGATGGGAGATGGTGTTTTTGGCCCGTACTTAAGCAGATGTGTACAGCAGTGCCTCCTTTTTGGTGAGCCGGAATCCAGTTAAACGCCGGATGAACTCATCGTCAGAGGCCATTACTAATCACATGCATGTGAGTTAAATGATAGATATAGGTTAACTTCGAAAAAGAGAGGTCAGTTAACACGTTGTTTCGAGCGTTACGGCGTCGAAGTTCAATACGTTACTATACTAACATCCAGCGTGCATCATTACGTACGGCGTGAGCGGCCTCTATTGGAAGCGCTGTGAGAATCTGCTGCCTGAGCAAGTGTATGACGTTTATTTGCGGTATTGGGAGAACGTTAACTTCACAGTTTGACACTGCAAGTAAGCTTCATTTCAGTGCTGAGCCACTCCATTGAACCCAAAAAACTGTGAGCAAATGGGCGATATGCTGCACTGTGCTCAGTCAAACAAGAACTGCATTCTAACTCACGGCGTTTCTGGGGTCGACTGGCGGTTTTACAAGAGTCCAAGGCCTGGGCCGGTGTTTGATATCTACATGACGTATTGGGGCGATGTCGAACTCTTGCAGTGAAATGACCTGTCCGTAGACCTAGTCTAGCCAATACTCAAACCAATCCTCTTCTTCCTCCTCAGAATCAGATTTGGATTCAGACTCGTAAACCTGCTCCAGAATTGTATCCGATTGCCACGATTCGTTCGCAGTATAATTGACTTCTTCTTATTCTTCTCTACTTTTTTAGGACTTCTACTACTTCTTCTCGCATGCAGCCAGCTGGGTGTTAGGACGCTAAAAAAAGATTCATTGGAGAATATGTATAGATACTACTTTTAGAGGCGTTTCTAGCCGAAATTGTCCGCTAGAACTCAAGCAGACACGTTTCAGCCATCAAGACGCGCTTAATTTGGGTCTCAACCTTGTGCAGCACCGGCCTTAAGAGACTCAAAAATAAAAAAAGAGGTGAGCCAAACTGACCCACTATATTCTTACCGGCATCTGAATTGGCGTGGGCGAAGCCGTCGGTGTCGGAGTTGGTATCGGGGTTGGAGTTAGTGTTGGTATTGGCGTCGGCGTCGGAGTTGGTGAAGGCGTCACCGTAAACGTCATTACTGCTTGCGAAGGGCCGTATTCATTGTTACCTAACCAATCAATCTTGAGGGTGTGCGTGCCAAGCGAGAGTGCCGCGGTGTCAGTACCAGCGAGCACCAAGCTTCCAGAAGACGCAGAGCACGTACCGGCTGGATTAATAACCCATGATCCGCCAGCAGCATAGTTGTCAATATAGTAATTGACGGCACCGCAGACGTTTGCGTGCTCATTTACACTGTATAGCGTAGCCGTGAAGGTTGCTGGTTGCCCTTGAACGACCAATGTTGGCCCTGATACAGACGCTTGTGTAGGTAACGGTGGTTGTGCGGTTGGCGTAGGCACTGGTGTTGGAACAGGTGGTGGTGATGGGGAAGCCCCTAATATCACCAACACCCCCTCAACCGGACTAACATCTAGCAACTGAACTCCAACCCTTGGTTCGAGCTCAGCAACCCTATCTACTCGTGGGCTCAGTATCAAAAAGACCCTAATTCAACTAACGCCGCGGTTATACCGACGAACGTGCCGACGGGCAACTACTCGCCAGTCACGATAAACGAGCAATGGACAGACTCAAGCGGAGTACCGCGCGGCATAACGGCATTTATCGAAAACGAAGGCAGCACAGCGAACGCTACCGCGGACTTTAATTACCAAACGGCGATACGAGGCCCGCTTGTAGACGACGGGCATGAAACACACTATGCGGAAAGCGAGATAGCGCAAGCACTCGGGCATAATCCGACGACAGTACGCGATTTATCATGGCATCGGGATACAGACACCGCAGCGGCAACGCACGAGTACATACAGTATGACAATCTGCTCATACTCTTAAGTCAAAACCTCGGCATAACGCAAAACAATCGGCCCCTCAACGCCGTCGTCGTAAGGAGCCGTAAAAAATGGGACCGGCGATTAGAGGGCTTATGCTGGGTTTTAGCTTACTAATCGCTTTTATTATTCTAGTGATTATCGCGCTAGTAATATTGGCGGTTATAATAGCTTACCCCGCTCTCTGAATTGTGTTAATCCTATTAGTCTTAGGATTCCTAGCCCTCTGCGTTAGATGGCATAATAATAAAAAGAAGCCGACGGCTCTGGCCACTCCGTGAGCCGTCTTTTTTCTCTCTATTAAAACCTCAGCGACGGCGGGTAACCCGTAACGCTAGAAACACAGCAGCAAGAGCACCAAGTGCGTAAAACCCGTCGAAACCGGGGGTCGAGCTAGTGCCACCCGCAGTTGCGCTCGCTTGAGCGACGTTGGCCGTAGAAGTACTCGCCGCTGCAGGTTTTGGCGTGGCGGAGGGGCTCACGGCTGCGGGTGTTGGCGTCGGCATTAGAGTTGGCGTAGGCGTGGCAACAGTAGAAGCGGATGGTGCAGCCGTTGGCGTAGCCGTTGGCGTAGCCGTTGGCGTAGCCGTTGGCGTAGCCGTTGGCGTAGCCGTTGGCGTAGCCGTTGGCGTCGGCGAACCGCACGCTGGCGGCTTGCAGACCTCACACGGTCGGTAGCCCGCGTTGCATGCGTCTGCTAATGTGGCGAATGTGACGAGGTTCTTTGGTAAGATCTTCTTGGCTTCTGAGCACCACGGGTAGTGGTAGACGTTCGAATTAATGCTTCCTACGAACGGGCCCGTGTAGGATTGAAGCTGAAGGGTCGTCGGTTGCTCGTATGAAAGAAAGATCGGGTGCGCGGTAGTTGTTGTCGTCGTGGTCGATTTGACCGTCGCTGCGCTGGCCGTCGATGGGTTACTTACAGTTTGCGTTGAGACGCTGCCGGCCACTCCTAATAGGACAATCGCGAGCGTGAGTGCGACGCAAACAATCAGCACTTTTTTTAACATGTTTTCCCCCCAATATCGTTCAGCCGAAAGAATAAACTACGCATCCGAGCCGATGCTGACAGCTTAAGTGTTGCTATTTAACAGCGACTCCTCTTTTAGCGTAATGTGCTTGAAAAAATGAGTTTGATAGTAGCGCCGACTTACAGGGGCCAGCATAATAACTCATTTGGGATCGGATATGGGCCGCTAACTGTGCTTCGCGACCATATAGCAAATCTTAAGCTTCATGGGCCCCGTTTTTCGTATTTGTTTTTGCTCATATTAGGGGTGAAGAAATGAGACAAAGCGTTAAAATCTCAGGTGGAAAGATATGGTAGCTACACGCCGCAGTGCAGCTTTATGGTTTGGCCTTTTAGGCGCTATATGGGGATTATTCTTAGGGGGGCTCTTACTTGCCTTAGCGCTATTGGGCAGGATTTGGGACGCGCGGCTTTGGGCAATTAGTGTTGGAATAATTGTTTTTTCTATCCTTGGTTTAGTCGGCGCCCTCAGAGTAATCAAGAGAGGGGATATGTTTAACGCCGGATTGATGATTCTCGCCGGTGTTGGTATTTTAATCAGTATCTTATTTACTTCTCCCCTTTCAGTACCTTCAGCGTTGTTGTTTTTCATTGGGGCGGCCTTGATCTTACTGAAAAAGGATAGTTTCAATGAGTGAAACGAGTGGCCGCGATCGTCGTACTTTTTATGATTGCTTCGCTGACGGTGGCGGGTTGCACCATAAATGTCTTTCCCACCCCGTCAGCGTCACCCACAAGCGAACCTTTCACCACGCTCGGCCTGTCACACTACCAGAACCAAACAAATTTGACCGTTGGTCAAACTGGCACGGTGACGGTCACTGTCACCAATCACGAGAACGCAAATGTCAATTATACGTTGGTCGTCACCTTAGCTAACGAGACGATTAACAGCACGAGATTCAACGTACTGAGCGATCAGACGTGGCAAAGTTCCATCGCTTTCACGCCAACCCAGCGAGGTGTAGGGCAAAAAATAGAGTTCGATCTATACAAGGGAGGCAACCCTGAAATAGGCGTATATCCGTCGGACGTGTACCGCAACGTATACTTCTACATCAACGTCACGTGACGATACCGGATGTTATAACCTCGAATCCAGTAACGGTTTGAGGGGACGTTAAACAATATACTCGACCATTTATGAGATAATGTTTTAGGAAACATTTTCATCATTTTGAGAAGTGATTATGGCCGTCACGGCCTCCACTATTTTCGAGGCTGCAGTCTGTAGTCGTATTCGGCCAAAGCTTACGATTGTGCTCAATATCCCGACTTCATAGGCTATTTTCGGCACAAAAGAAGTACGTGTACGCGACCATTTAGACGGTTTTCATCTCAAAGTGTGGATATGCACGCGCGTTATGGTAGTTTTGATAACTCGCGTGTTTTTTGAGCTATCTCACGCGGCTCACCTAAATGTGTTAAAAACGAGGCGCATTCCGCAGCTAAAAGGCAACACTTAAGCCGTATCACCGCTCTCTCAGTCACGTTTTTGATTGACGCAAAAAAGGGGGTGAAAATTATCGCAGAAGCCACGAGGATTAGAAAATATAAGAGCCGCGAAGAAATGGAACGTGCGCTTGACGAATTTATTACGACTGGCTATACCGTGATGGAGAAAGGCGAGAACACGACCCTAGTACGCAAAAATGAATGGGGTAGTGGCCTTGTCATTGTGATTCTAGCTATTTGCACTTGGATAGTGCTCGAGATACCCACCATCGTCTATGTCTGGTACAAGCATACACACGCAGATACCGTATTAATGAAATTAGACGCGCCAACCATCGAACCAGCCGTCGAAATAAAGCCGATGGTCTAAGCATTTTCAGGGTGTTCTTGAACCTTTCAAGAACGCTCTTTTTGCCTTTTTTAGCCGTTTTAACATCACACGCGTTTGCCCTAACACGTTATCGGAGGAAGCAGCGCGGTGCGTTTCGTTTACGCTCCCCGTAGTTATCTACTCATATTCTTTTTTTCGAATTTGGAGGCCTTAGGGGGCTCTAAAGTCTAACGTGTTCGCCTGCTACTGCCAGCACGATTACACCGTCAACGAATGGCCGAGCACTCAACAATCATTTCACTAACGCAATAGCATCTCTCAGTATTTCCTCTCGTGCGTGCTTTGAATAAGCGACGTCTGAGTGCTCGCGGAATGGCTTTCCTAGCCGTATTTTGAGCCGCTAATCCTACAATCGGTGGCCGCACCGGAACTGGTTTTCAGGTTGATGTGGTTAGCCGTCGACAAGATTGGAAAACGATGCAAAAATACAACAAAAAGACAACACTTAAGCTATCGCGCACCGTTTCTACGGCCTAACGTTCCGTGTCACGCTGTGACATCGCGTCACGGCCGGAGCAAAATAAGGGGGAAAGAATATGAATCCAATAGTTAGGATGATGAAACGGTACATCAAAATGCCGTTGAAAAAGGCGTTACCGCTGTTATTTATCTGTTCGGTCGTTTTGGTCGCAACCTGTGGTTGCACATCGAGCACTACGCAGAATGCAAATAGCAGTGGAAGTAGTGGGAACATCGGAGTTAAGGTCAACTCACAGCAAACAGTGTCTCAGATCAGCAGCAATCTCGGCAGTGTGTCAACGCCGCAGCCCGGTAACGTATTTGTGGTGTTTAACGTGACGTGCACGAATAACAACCAACAGAATCAGGCGCTTGGCGATCCGCTTTTCTTTAAGCTGACGTGCAAAGGCGGATCAGCGTACGATGCAAGCGGGGTATGGGCGACTGATCCTAGCGCGATACAGACGATATCAAACTCGAATCCGGGAGAACACGTAACGGGGAATGTTGCGTTTGAGATCCCACAGTCGCAAGTGCCAACGACGCTGACATACAGCGACGGCTTGAATCAGGTGGTAACGAACCTGTAGAAGGACTTGGTCTTTGAAGTAGTGGCCTAAGTCAAGAGAACGCCTACAGCGCGCGTCTACGCGCGCTCTCTTTTTCTTTCTTTTTCTTTAAAGCATATAACCGAGCGTATACGACAGCACGATTTAGATTTGTGAAATAATTACAGCTGCCAAGCGCCCCGCGATTTTTGAAGCTGTTCTCAGCGGTCGGATGCAGCTAGAATATTACGATTGTGCCTAATACCACAGCTTTACAGCCGATCATTCGAGACACGGCAAGCGCGGCGGTCGGTGGTGGGCTCAGACGGGCAGAAGGATCATCACTCGTCAAAACCAGGGGTAAATGATTATCGCTTGGCTTCTTTTAGACCATCTTTTATGATTCGCGCTAGTAAGACCCCGCTTCTGTTGTCACTTCCCACGATTGAACATTTGAATTATAGCGGTAGAGAGCATAGAACCATTGCGGCCCACTCTGCCCAACCCATATCCCGTTGTATCCTGGAACGGTGGCATTCAATGCTGCAACCTGGTCGGGTACGAGGGTAAATCCCTCATTTAGTTTTGTAGCTACGTAGTTGTCATACACCTGCTTCGCTTGCGCTTCGCTTGTGGTCAGTTCCATGACGACCGTCATGGGCGGGGCGTTTGCAAGCGTCGCGTTCTTCATAATTCCCAGGTAAATGTCGTTCCCCCTCACATTGGTCGATTTGGTGAACGGTTGCGTAACAATAAAGCCGGTGCCCTGCCAAGTGCTGGTATAATAGCTGCTGTAATCAGCATTTGCTGCAGGCGTCGGAGACGATGAGGTGGTATTCGTGTTACTTACGCAGCCGACCACGGATAACGATGCAAGCATGACAATGGCGATAATTGCCAGCGTTTTTTTCATAAATGCACACCTTCTACGAACTAAATCGTGTAGAAGGCTGCGTAACAAAGCTTAAAGGTAGTGTTTTTAGTTCGGCAGTAGTTTTGATGCATCAAACTCTTTCAATCGCCGCTTTGCCTATCGAGAAGCGTGCCTAAGATAAGACGCTTACGTAATGGACTAAGATACGCGTGACGTTCTTCTTTCCGCCGTTCTTCCGTCTCCGCAGTTCTGAGACTTGAAAGGAGTGCATCGAGTGCTTGGGAATTATCTAGACCCGTTTCGGACTCCTCGTAGAATTTTGTTTTTACTTCTGCAAGCGCACGACGCCACAATTCCACTTATCCGATGTGCGAGCCTTGCAGACAGATTATTATTCTATTAGCCTGAACGAAACCCCATTATCGCAAATCGACACGGGGAATCGCTATGCATTATTTAGGAAAATCAAAGGTCACCAAGTTGAATGCGAAGGCGGGTGTCGTTTACCCACTTATTAGGCTGCCTAAGACGTGCGCAGACGAAATTGGAAAGGTCGCAGAGATATTTGAGGCTGAGCACAATAATAGACGCGCGCTTCTGATCACTTTCAATGACAGGGATGAGCGATCTGAAGTTATACAACCGAAGTCAAAAGTTATACAACTTTTGCCCAAAGTTATACAACCTGATGGGCTAAATAACGTCGAATCTCGCTTGCTAGAACTTGAATCCGAGATTAGAAATCTAAAATCGCTTCTTCTTTCAAAAGAAAGCTCTTTTACGCCTAAGAAGAGAAAAACAAAGGCCGAGGGCGAGATTCGAACCCGCGTCGTGGCCTCCACAGGGCCATAGGATTACCATGCTACCCCACCTCGGCACAGCCTCGAAATACGGATAGTCCCGTGC
>Ga0255361_1000201_pt1 | contig 11844 bp, 12 predicted proteins | sample GFST75r1metaG_FD_186005 | JGI IMG/M metagenome (GOLD analysis project Ga0255361, IMG submission 186005) | Peat soil microbial communities from Stordalen Mire, Sweden - G.F.S.T75.r1 | ecosystem: Environmental > Terrestrial > Soil > Wetlands > Peat | place: Sweden: Norrbotten County, Stordalen... | reverse complement strand
CCGCAGATAAAATTGAAGACGGTGCAGAAGTTATAGTAAAAAAGATTTTATAAGTGAACATCATGTTCAGACCAGCCAATATGAAGAAGCTCAGTATAATAACCTTGGATAAATACACCGATTCTGCAGTGCGTTCACTACATGAAGCGAGTTTAGTACAAATCCAAGATATATCCGAGCGTATACAAGAAGATGCAGAGTGGAAACAAATATTCAAACCCGGGCGAGCCACACCTCATCTTGGTAAAGTTTCCTCTCTTCTAATGAAAACAACAAGCATTACAGATTTCTTAAAATCTGTACGCGAGCGGAATAACGGCATCCCGTCCCTTATTAAAAGTATTGTAAACCCTCCTCCCACCGAAAAAAAAGAAATAAAAGAGTTGAGTGTTGAAGAAGTTTTAGATAAGGTAGGAGATTTAATTGAAAAAGTCGAATCAAAAACGAATCCACTCACTCAAAAATTAAATAACCTCGATTCCGAAAAAACTAAACTAAAAAATGCCCATAAAGTAGCTGAAAATCTAATAAATATAGACATTAATATAGCTGATTTACAAGGATTAAAAAACGTATCATTTATCCTAGGTAAAATAAGTGATGAAGCTTTAATAAAATTTAAAGACAATTTAAAAGACTTAAGGAGCGATGAAATTGTAATTTTCGATTATGATGCGGTTGAAAAAGATTTTAAAATTCTCATTTTAATTACTCTGAAGAAACTCGAAGATGAAGTTTCCAATATATTGAGAAAAGTTGAATTTGAAAAATTTGAACTTTCAGGATTGTCTGGAAAGCCTAATGACATTATAACAGAATCAGAATCACACATTGAATCCATAGAACAAGAAAAAGAATTAATTAAAAAAGATTTAGCAGTTATATCGGCAGAGTGGTTTCCTGAATTTAAAGCTTACAAAGAGCAACTAGAAATAGAGAAACAACGTAGTGAAATATTCACTTCATTTGGTGAAACAAATAATACAGTTATGCTAGAAGGTTGGGTAACCGAGAAAAAACTGCAAAATGCGCTTGATATCATTGAAAAATCTACTGAAGGAAATTCGGTGGTTGAAGTTTCTGATCCAGATATTGAAAACGATGATATACCAATCCATCTGGATAACCCCAGTTTTGCCAAACCTTATGAATTGTTCGTGAAGATGTATTCTCCTCCAAGTTACAGAGAATTTGATCCCACTATTCTAATGGCTATAGTATTCCCCTTCTTCTTTGGATTCTGTCTCACAGATGCAGGCTATGGATTAGTAGATTTAATTATAGGTGCAATTTTATTCATAGGATTGGGGAAGAATAATAAGTTAATGCGAGGTTTTGGTTTAATTTTAGTAGCATGTGGTGCTTGGACATTAATCTTAGGGGATATTACTAATGGTTTCATAGGCAATCTTTTCGGTTCAGGAGCCATAGGTAATTTCATACCAGTAAATAATCCAATAACAATACCGTCAATAAACGCCTTTGTATTCCCACAAAATATTTTAATTATTGCTTTATTAGTTGGTGCAATTCACATTACAATTGGTTTATCAGTGGGTACCTATAATAATATAACCAGAGGAGCAACTAAAGACGCACTTGGTTCGCAAGTACCATGGTTAGTCCTTTTAGCAGGTGTAGCAATATATTTATTAACTGGATCACTCTATGGTTTGGCTCCTTTCCTTATAGCAACCCTTGCCTTGCTAATGTATTTCAATGGATTTTTAGGTTTCATGGATATTACTGGATTTTTAGGAACACTCTTGTCATATAGTAGGCTCCTAGCATTATGTCTTTCCACAGGTGGAATGGCTATTACGGTTAATATTTTAACTCATTTGTCAATTGTTATGTTACCCATTATAGGACTCATACTAGCGCCCATAATTTTCGTCTTGGGACATATAGCTGTCGGTGCATTCATGAGTCTGGGTGCTTTCATAAACGCTTTGCGTTTACATTATGTTGAATATTTTGGTCAATTTTTCATAGGCGGAGGTCATAAATTTAAGGCTTTCCGCGCCAGAAGAAAATATACTAATATTAGGAGGTAAAAAAAATGGTTGAAGTAGTTTTAGGAACAGCTTTAGCAGCAATCGGCGCAGGTGTAGCCGTAGGTATGGCTGCTTTAGGATCAGGTATAGGACAAGGAATAGCAGCATCAGGAAGTGTAGGTGCTGTAGCAGAAGACCCCGACATGTTTGCACGGGCTCTTATATTCACTGCTCTTCCAGAAACACAAGCAATCTACGGTTTCCTGATTGCTATACTATTACTAGTATTTTCAGGTTTATTAGGTGGAGGTAAAGGATTAACTATTGACGCAGGTTTAGTAGCAATTGGAGCAGGTGCTGCGGTTGGATTTGCTTGTTTAGGATCTGGTATGGGTCAAGGTATAACTGCATCAACTGCTGCAGGAGCAGTAGTGGAAGATCCTGAGATGTTTGCTAGAGGTGTAATATTCACCGCAATCTCCGAGACACAAGCTATCTACGGTTTCCTGATTGCTATACTTTTACTAGTCTTTGGTGGAATTCTCGGAGGATAAGAAATGAGCACCGGGACAGATAAGATAGTCTCAAGTATAGTATCTGATGCTCAAATTAAAGCTAAAACTTTAACTGATGAAGCTGAAAAGAAAGTTAGCTCAATTTTGTTACAAGGTGAAGAAAAGGCTTTAATTGAGAAAAATAAAATCTTGTCAGAGGCTGAAAAACAGGCTAATTTAAAATATCAGCAGGTAATCTCTGAAGCTAAGATGAATTCCAGAAGGATGGAGCTTGAAGCTAGAGAAGAAGTGATAGAGGAATCATTTAAAAAAGCTGAAGAAAAGCTTAAAGAAATCGCATCCTCTGAATCATTGGAATATTTAGAATCTCTTAAAGGAATTATAACTGAAGCTGCTATAGAAATAGGAGGAGGAGAACTGATAGTTCTCCTCAAAAAAGACGACTTGCCTAAAATAGAAGATTCTATTGCATCTATCGAAAAGGATGTCACTAATAAAATTGGTATTAAAACTATCTTAGAGATTGGAGATAATATTAACACCATTGGAGGAGTTATTGTTAAAACCAAAAATGGTGAGATAGAAGTTAACAATACTATAGAAACAAGATTATTACGTTATAAGAAAACCCTCAGATCAGAAGTGGCAAAGATACTGTTTAAATAAGGAGGAGATTTTACATGGTAGTAGATGTTGGTACATTAACTTCAATAATTTCTACGCTAGGATTTCCCTCCACGGAATCTTTTTTAGCATTATTATTCATAGTACTGGCAGTTGTATCAGTTATAGTGGTTGTATCGACCATTAAACCCGTGTTAGATATATATCCATACACTTATCCTAATGCAAGGGTTAGGGGTCGGATGGGAAGGTTGTTCAAAGAGAAAGATTTCTCAGAGATCATTGAATCCAATGACATTGAAGAGATGAAAAATTATCTCAGAGGAGTTCCTGACTATGCTAAGTACATTGATAAATATTCTCTAGAGAAGGTCTTAGACACTCAACTTGCAGAAACATATGATTTGATTGCTAGAATAGCTCCTGATAACAGTAAAGAAGCATTCACTTTTTTATTAAAGAAATGGGATATAAAAAATATTAAAAGTATACTAATCGCTAAAAAAGCAGGTTTAAGTAGGGAAGAAACTTTGGAATTCATCGTACCATTCGGGACACTAAATGATAAGCTTGATACACTGATCGATGGTGAAAATATTAATGATGTTTTATCTGGACTTGAAGGAACAGAATATCCTCGAATATTGGAGGATCTAATTCCAGCATATGAAGAAACAGGAGTTTTACTACCCTTAGAGGCTTCTCTTGAGAAATATTTACTTGAAAATCTTTTAAGAACAACAGCAACTCCTGAAGAGGACAATACTTCTTTTCTACATAAATATGTGGGGAACATAGTGGATGCTAATAATATTAAGACTATTTTAAGAGCCAAAGTAGATGGTTTAAGATTTGATGATGTAGAACCCTATATGATTTCAGATGGTTATCAAATCAGACAATGGAAGTTAAAAGATCTTATGGAAGCTGAAGATGTTGCCGGAGTAATTAATGGCTTAGAAGGTACAGATTATGCTCCATTACTTTCTGAAGGGTTATCAAAGTATTCAGAAACTGGATCAGTAGCAACTTTTGAAACTGTGCTGGATGATCACGTTAATCAAGAAGCAAAAAAAATAGCTTTAAAAAATCAGTTTGGAATTGGACCTATGATTGGTTTTTTAAATAGTAAAGAAGTTGAAATTAAGAATTTAAAAATCATAGCTCGGGGTAAAAGAGAAGCAACTTTCACTTCTTCAATGATTAAGGAGATGTTAATATGAAATCAAACATTGCCGTTATGGGTGATCCAGATACAGTCACCGGTTTCATGCTAGGAGGCATTAAAGAGGGTTATCCTGTTAGAAATCTGGAAGAAGCAGAACAAACACTTGAAAAACTCATTAAAACTGATTTTTCCATTATTATAATCACTGAAAAGATAGGTGATGAAATTAGAACTACTATTGATAAATTGACTAAGGAAAGAACATTGCCTATGATAATTGAAATACCGGATAAAACAGGTTCAATTGAAAGAGAAGCTGAACCATTGAGTAAACTTATAAAAAGAGTAATTGGTGTTGAGATGATAAAATGATTACAGAAGGAAAAATAATAAAGATAGCAGGCCCTGTTATTACCGCCAGTGGTATGAGAGGGACTCAAATGTACGAGATGGTGAAAGTTGGTACAAGCAAACTCATCGGTGAAATAATCGAACTTGAAGGCGACAATGCAACCATCCAAGTCTACGAGGAAACTGCAGGTATGAAGCCTGGAGAAATTGTGGAAAGTACAGGAGGACCATTATCAGTGGAATTAGGACCCGGAATCATCGGTTCCATATTTGATGGTATTCAAAGACCATTAAAAACCATCAAAAGTCTTACTGGAAATTATATTAAAAGAGGAATAGATGTTCCAGCTTTACCTAAAGACAAAAAATGGAAGTTCGTTCCTACCGTGAAGGTTAATGATGAATTAAAAGGTGGAGATGTAATAGGAGAAGTACAGGAAACTTCAACTGTAAAACAAAAAATAATGATACCACCTAATATATCCGGTACTTTAAAAAGCATCATAACAGAAGGAGAATATACAGTTGAAGAAGATATTGCAGAATTAGAAAGCCCCAATGGTACAACTAAAATTCAAATGATGCATAAATGGCCTGTACGAACAGGAAGACCATATAAAAATAAATTAGACCCAGATATACCATTAGTTACGGGTCAAAGAGCTCAAGATACTTTTTTCCCTATGGCTAAAGGCGGAACTGCAGCTATACCCGGTCCATTTGGATCAGGAAAAACAGTAACCCAACAACAGTTAGCTAAATGGGCAGATGCTGATATCATTGTCTATGTGGGATGTGGAGAACGTGGGAATGAGATGACTGAAGTTTTAAAAGAATTTCCAGAGTTAGAAGACCCTAAAACAGGAAACCCACTTATGGACCGAACAATACTTATTGCTAACACATCTAACATGCCAGTAGCAGCTAGGGAAGCCTGTGTATATACTGGAATTACGATAGCTGAATATTTCAGGGATATGGGATACGATGTAGCTCTTATGGCAGATTCTACCTCCCGTTGGGCTGAAGCTATGAGAGAAATCTCAGGAAGATTAGAGGAAATGCCTGGTGAAGAAGGATATCCTGCATACCTAGCATCACGATTAGCACAGTTCTACGAACGAGCGGGTCGAGTAACCACAGTAGGTACTGAGGATAAAATATCATCTGTAAGCGTAGTTGGAGCAGTATCACCACCTGGTGGAGATCTCTCTGAACCAGTAACTCAGAACACACTGCGTATTTGTAAAGTATTCTGGGCTTTAGATGCTTCACTTGCAGATAAAAGGCACTTTCCAGCCATAGACTGGTTGCAGAGCTACTCCCTTTACATTGATAGTATAGAAGGATGGTGGAAAGAATCTATTGATGAAAACTGGAGAAGAATTAGAGATGAAGCAATGGTTTTACTGCAGAAAGAATCAGAATTACAGGAGATCGTTCAACTAGTAGGACCAGACGCTTTACCTGACAAGGAAAGAATAACTCTAGAAAGTACCCGCATGATTAGGGAAGATTTCCTACAACAGAACGCTTATCATGAAGTAGATACTTACTGTTCGCCATCTAAACAGTATCAGATGATTAAAACCATTATAATGTTCCAAGAGCATGCTACTGCTGCGCTGGATCGAGGCGCAGCCCCAGATAGTCTTACCGCTTTAACTGTTAAAGATGATATTGGTAAAATGAAATACATTCCTGAAGCTGAATTTGATGAAAAAATCAAAGAGATCCAGGATTTAATAGTTAAACAAACTAATGAGGTATAAAAATGAAGGCTAATATTAAAACAAGGGAATATACAACAGTATCTGAAGTTGCTGGTCCTCTTATGATCGTTGAAGGTGTAGAAGGTGTTGCTTACAATGAGATAGTGGATATTGAAACTCCCTCTGGACTGATGAGAAGAGGGCAAGTTTTAGAAGTTAAAGGAGATATTGCTGTAGTACAGGTCTTTGAAGGAACTAGAGATCTGAACACTTCTACAACCAAGGTTCGATTTACTGGTGAAACCGCCCATATTGGTGTTTCACTGGATATGTTAGGAAGAGTATTCGGTGGTACTGGTAATCCTATAGATGGAGGGCCTGAAATCATACCAGATATGGAATTAGATATTAATGGAAGTCCTATGAATCCTTCAGCTAGAGATTTCCCTGCTGAGTTTATACAAACCGGTATATCAACTATTGACGGTATGAACACCTTAGTTAGAGGGCAAAAATTACCTATCTTTTCTGGATCTGGATTACCTCACAATGAACTGGCCGCTCAGATTGCCCGGCAGGCTAAAGTTGTAGCTGAAGAAACCGAATTCTCCGTTATATTCGCAGCTATGGGTATTACCCATGAAGAAGCTAATTATTTCATGCGAGATTTTGAAAGAACAGGAGCATTAGAGAGAGTTACCGTTTTCTTGAACTTGGCTGATGATCCAGCTATTGAAAGAATCATTACTCCCCGAATGGCCCTTACTACAGCGGAGTACTTCGCATTTGAACATGATATGCATGTTCTGGTCATTTTGACTGATATGACTAACTATGCTGAAGCATTGCGGGAGATTTCCGCTGCTCGTGACGAAGTTCCGGGTAGAAGAGGGTATCCTGGTTACATGTACACTGATTTAGCTAGTCTTTATGAACGAGCTGGCCGTATCACTGGTAAAGAAGGTTCCATCACCCAAATGCCTATCTTAGTCATGCCCCAGGATGATATTACTCATCCTATACCAGATCTTACTGGTTATATTACCGAAGGACAGATCGTTCTATCCAGAGAATTGCATCGTAAAGGTATATTCCCACCAGTAGATGTGTTACCATCACTTTCAAGATTGATGAGTGGTGGTATAGGTGAGGAAAGAACCAGGGAAGATCACAGCGGTGTATCAGATCAGTTATATTCAGCTTACGCTGAAGGACGTGATTTAAGAGATTTGATGGCTGTTGTAGGTGAAGAAGCATTAACCGAACGTGACCGTAAATTTTTGAGTTTTGCCGATGATTTTGAGAATAAATTCATCACTCAAACCAAAGATGAAGACAGGTCTATACAGGAAACATTAGACATGGGTTGGGAGTTATTGAGCCTTTTACCTGAAACAGAGCTTAAAAGAGTCCGTGCAGAGCATATTCCTAAATATCACCCTGCTTATAAATAAAAAAAAATCTATTCTATTTTTTATAGAGTGATAAAAATGGCACAAGAAATGATAGAAGGTATAAATCCAACAAGGATGGAACTTCTAAAATTAAAACAAAGGGAAAAATTAGCGATTAAAGGTCATAGTCTTCTAAAAGAGAAGCGAAATGCCCTAATCATGGAGTTCTTCAATATATTAGAACGAGTGAAGGGATCCCGTGAAAATGTATCTGAAAAACTTATAGATGCTTATAAGGATTTAACTGCAGCACAGATTATAATGGGTGACTTAGCTGTTCGAAAAGCTGCCATGTCCGTTAAAGAATCAGTTAATGTGGATATTGAATCTAGAAGTATTATGGGTGTAGTGGTACCAGTAATGGATTATGACGTCCAAAAAAGAAATATTGTTGAGAGAGGATATGGATTTATGGACACGTCGGTTAAACTGGATGAAGCTGCAAAAGAATTTGAAGAATCTATAGCCCTTATAATAGAATTAGCAGAAGTTGAAAAGACTATTATACTACTGGCTGGCGAGATAGAATCAACTAAAAGAAGAGTTAACGCTTTAGAACACATAATAATTCCAAGAATCAAAAATACTGTGAAGTATATCGAGATGAGACTAGAGGAAATGGACAGAGAGAACTTTGTACGGCTTAAGATGATAAAGAAAACCATGGAAATGGAGGCTTAGCAATGGTTAGAATAATAACAAAATATGATCAAGTGAGAAGAGAAATGGCCGAACATGCTAAGCCAAGTCTAGATTTCAGTATTGGAACCATTTCAGGACAATTAAGAGCCATAATAGCTGCTGAAGATATGGAATTCGAGAAAGGAGATATTAAATCTATTAAAATCAAAGAGATTAAAATGCACTCTAATAAAATCTGTTTCTTAAGCGCCTACGGTTCAAATAAGTATGGTCATGCTATGGCAGTTGGTGAACCAACTTCTCTCCCCATTAGTATGGAAAGAAGTGCAGATCATGCAATGTTTGCTGCTGCGGTAAATTGTGAAATAAAAGTAGATGATTTACTGGGTGTTTTGATTCTTCTGCCTGTAGATCTCATCCATAAAGATTATAAGTAATTTTTTCAGTTTTAATCCAAAAAATTTTTTATTAAAAAAAAATCCCTCTTAATTTATTTTTTTTATATATTAATTTCAATTATAACATGAATAAATTCCTGAACTGTTTGATTGTTCACATAATAAACTCAAATTAATAGGTAAGTATTTAAAAGAATGTTTATGACTAATCATTCCAACCAGGCCGATCGCCTTTTAAAGAAACAGATTTTGAGTCTGAACCGGCATCTTCCCCGTCAAAGAAAAAATCTTAAAGAGCTTTTAGAGGAAAATAAACCCCATGTAATGGGGGTTGATGGTACTAGACATCGTTTTAAAACCTCTGAAATTAAAAAAATAGCTGAAATAATCCCGACAGAAGAACAACACCTTTTAAAGCTTCCAATTTATTTAGAAATCGAATCACAAACTTCTGGAACCCGAATATCTGGAAAACTAGAATTAAAAGTAGTATGCCATATTTTAGACTTGAAAGACTGCAGAAGCGAAAAATATATTTACCGACCAGAAATGAAGATATTAAGAAAAGAACTACCTACTACTACTCAATACATTTTCCTCGTGAGATGAATTAAATTTTCCTCAAGATTAAAGGGTATAATCTTTAAAATTATAATATAAATAAATAGTTTTCGTAATTTGAGGTTAAAAATTTATATGATTGATTTAATTTTATCAGAATTATTAAATGGAAATATTAGTCTATTTTATTTAATAAATGGTATAAATAATCCTATTCTGAATTTGGTAATGCCTATTATTACTAACTTCGGAAGTTTGATTGCTTGGATTTTGATATGCATTTTTATATACATTTTCGGGGGTAGTTTTGGTCGAAAAGTTGCAGTATTATGTTTAATAGCTTTATTTTTAACAGATATCATAGTTATTTCATTAAAATATTTGGTAGCTGAACCAAGACCATTTTTAACTTTGCCGAATGTGAATTTATTACTGACTGTTAATGGCAATTCTTTCCCTTCCGGACATACTGCGTCATCATTTACTGCTGCCACGATAATAGGATTAAAATATCATTTAAAATCTAAAGGATGGAATTGCTGGCTAATATATCCCTTAATAGCCTTCGCAATATTAGTAGGATTCTCCAGGATATATATAGGTGTACATTATCCTTATGATGTGATTTTCGGAGCCATTATAGGAACGATATGTGCCATAATCGTATTTAAATATGAATACAGAATATTATATAATAAAATAGCTATACGTCTCGGAATGGAGAAAATATTAACATTTAACCTAATCAAAAAGTTATAAAACAACTGAATTTTGAACCTAAATGGATTTACATTTTTTGTGAATGATAAATGATTCAAAAATATAATATAAAAAGGCCAAAATACTTTATTCCAGGTAAATTAACATGTACTCTATTTATGAGGTGAAAATATTAAAATAAAATTACCCGACATAGACTTAGATCCTGATGAAATACTGAACGACCCGGATAAGAGAGCAAAACTTTTCCTTTACCTTGCCCAGGCCATGATTATTACTACATTTCTCATAGTTTTAGGTGTTATTCTCTTTATTCTTCTAGCCTTTAAAATAATCTAATGCTACTTTCCAAAAAATTTAAAAATTTTATGATACTATCACTTCAAATAAAAAGCTTATTAAACTTTAGGATTTATATAAAGAAAGTTTAAAATTATGAAAATTTGAGAATAATGAAAATTATAAATTTTTCAAAAATATTCTAAAGTTTTAAGAGAACTATAAACATCACTAACCTTTTTCTTTGCTGAATAAACAGCATCTTCTAAGACCCGTTTAGAATTTATAACAGTAACTACCGGCTCACCTTTTTCTATAATTACATTTTCTAGAGGTATATCATAAACACCTTTAAAACTAAGGTTACTGACTATTGAACGTTTCATTGCGTGAATAATCATTTTTACTGCGAATTTTTTAGGCTTAGTAATGTTCATCATAACTCCGTTACAGGCTTCCATATGTGCCTTCATCATATTAATCCCTAAAGACGCCTCTGCACATTCAAAGGTACCCTGAAGACGTGGATTTACTTCAATAAGGAATAAATCTTCATTTCTAAGTTTGAAATCAACACCATTAGAACCTATTAGAGATAAATAGTTTATGACATCTTCACCTATCCTCGCAGCTCCTTTATCATCCAGAAGTGGTGCAATATTACCACAGTAACCATAAACCTCCCTTTGACCTAAATTAACTTCTCCAATAATTTGTTTGCTCGTGAGAATAGTATGAGATTGCAAACCCGTGGAAAGAACAGATACACTAATATTTAAGCCTTCAATCAGCTCTTGAAGTATAAATTCTTTGAGATCAATATTTTCATCTTTTTTTTCCCAATTTTTTATACCATAACCACCAGATCCCTGAATAGGTTTTAAAATAAATCTTTTATCAGGATAATTATCAGTTATTTCACATGCCTCAACCATGTCAGACACATAAAATGTTTTTGGAAGTTTAAAATCATTTTTAAGTCTTTTATATAGTTTATATTTGTTTTTAACATCCTCAACATTTTTATTTCCGATAATCTTTTTCTTCGGATAGTTTTCAGGAGAAGCACCAGCCAAACATATTATAAAATCCACGGTATCTACGAAATCCTTGGCCAATTCATCTAGACATCCCGTATTAAGGTTTTCGGATAAATATCCACAGGATTGATAAGCCTTCTGTTTCGAAATTGATTTATACTCGGTTACACAATTCTGAAGATCACAAGTACCAAAATAATCTGCAGAATAAATATTATAACCCAATTTCTTTAAAGAACAAGCCACTGAACGGGTGTTAACTCCTACCACTAACACGTTTTCCATAGAATTACCTATAAATTAAAAAGAGTAGTCCCGAGCGGAGTCGAACCGCCGTCTCCGGTTCCAAAGACCAGAAGGATTACCACTACCCTACGGGACTA
>Ga0255361_1000199_pt1 | contig 11906 bp, 7 predicted proteins | sample GFST75r1metaG_FD_186005 | JGI IMG/M metagenome (GOLD analysis project Ga0255361, IMG submission 186005) | Peat soil microbial communities from Stordalen Mire, Sweden - G.F.S.T75.r1 | ecosystem: Environmental > Terrestrial > Soil > Wetlands > Peat | place: Sweden: Norrbotten County, Stordalen Mire... | reverse complement strand
TATGGTCACTGCATGGTTTCCTTGCTCTTTAGTACCGTCGTAGTAGGCCGCTGTGGCTGAGTTATAATAGGAACTTGTACTCGTACCCCCGTCCCACTGAAAAGCAGCATATACGCCGCCATACGTCGTCAGCGCAGACTTTATGGCGTTGTTGTCCCCCAGCGGCAGGAAATACACGTTCTGAACGTGCATCGCTATCTGAGACGCGGTCGGACTTGTGCACGACGAATCGCTGTATGGGTCAGACGCGCTCGTCACCGGCCCTGCGTAGATCTTAGAGCCAGTGTTATCCGTCATGGTAGTGCCCCACCGGGCGAGGTAGGCGGTTGACATCTCTGCGTCCCCGCCAGCATAGCACGCGTAGGTGAAGTCGGCCAAGTTCTTTAGGTTGTTTTCTGAAAATATCGTCTTCAACCCAGGCCACAGATACGACTCGAGTGAGCCGAACGTGGCAAACGTCCAGCAGCTTCCGCTATCGCCCTGAGACTCCACAGGACTTACCTTGCCCTGGGCGCGAAGGTCGTACGTCGGCGCGTATGTCTGCGCCTGCATAAGGCGCGGAGCGGTGGTCAGGTTCGAAAGTTCATAAGATGGCGGCACCCATCCGAGACCGTGTCCGTCAACCGTTTGCGTTGCCACTTTTCCGGCCGCCTTTTCCTGCTGGTATTGCACGTAGGCAGGGTTAAGCGGCGCAGTATTCAGCGTTGCCGGAAGCGAAGAAGACGCGCTCGTCTGCGCAGCAGGAGCACTGCTGTCACTCTTTGCGAACACCAGCCCGGCCGTTCCCATAGAGCTTAGCAGAAGGATTACCAGGGCGAGCGCACCCCATTTTGTTCGTAATTGCATTATTTAACCACGTCCCACTGTCAGCTTCGTCGCCAGTGTTAGTGTCTCAAAGCGCATCATTTCATCCTCACCTTCAATCACGAATTTACTTGGTCAACGGTACGACGTAACGGTGAAACATTTAGGTCTTTTCGGTTTGCTTCTAGGTGCGACAGAGCCCACTTCATTATGCGCGCCAATATGGGCTCGCGCGCAGCATCGCTGGCATCGGCGCATCGACTAAAAAGAACGACGATCCCCTTCATAAAGCTTTAGCATCAAAATGGAGTCCTAACAGCATTATCTTATCAATATTGCATTATTAACTCAAAATCGGCATATGTTGGCCATTTTGCAGAAGCAGAAGCACATGAAAATTGAGTCGAATTTGGGTTATATTCCGCTCGACCAGCGGTTCGCGCAAAATCATCTCGTCCCTAGACACCAACGTGGAGCAGTACATCTGTGCGTTCTGGTGGGACATGCGGTAAGGTCGCTGCAAACGTTGCCGACCATCGAGTTCCTGAGCTGTCGAAGGCAACGTCTCGAAAGGTCTAGAGGAGTCAGAAGTCGATCCGATCAGTCGCACGCAACTTGTGCCCGGTTGGTGGCTCCCACCTCAACCTCCACTTAGGTTCCTCAGTGCTCGCGTGCTAGTTTGTGGTTATACACACACTATCGCTGTCCCGCGAGAAAACCGCTGAAGAATCGTATCTCGCTTGCCGTAAATCCTTTGAGGACAAAAAGAATCGCGGTGTAGACGACCGCACAGATCACGATCAGCGCGGAGATGCTCAAAAGTCCGGAGGCGTGCCATATCAGAACTAACGGAGATATCAAGATCGATGCAAAAATACTCTTTAAAATAAAGCCAAAATCGATATCAAGCGTCATATGTCGGATAGAATAAATCGCCGTAACCCCAAAAATAAAGCCGTAGCCCAACAGCGTGGTCAGTGCTGCGGCTATGATTCCAAAATAGGGGACGAGGACCAGATTTAGTCCGATGTTTAAAGCCGCACCAAGGACCCATATCGTGCCGATGATCGCCGTTCTTTTTTCAAACGTGAGCACGATGGCGATTATGGACCACACGCCAAACAGCACTCCGCTTACCGCGGTGAACGGCGTGATCAGATAGCCGTTCGTAGCTATTGCAGGGGTAGTCAGTACCAGCAGTATGGGCTTTGACAGAAGTGAAAGCACGAACGCTGCGGGCACGGCAGCTGCGAGGAAGTATTTTACGGAGTACCGCATAATCGTCTTCACCTCCGCCATTCTGTTTGCGTCATAATGCTCATAGAGGGCCGTCGGAACGAGAATCGTAAGGGGCGTCGCTAAAAGACTGATTATCCAGCCAAGCTGGTACCCCGGGGAGTAGTAACCGACCCACGCGACACTGAGGAAGAACGTAATGATGTACCGGTCGCTCACACCTAGCGCCCAACTCGACACGTTGCTGGGCACAAGAGGTAGGCCGAATTTTAGATACGCCTTTAGCTCAGCGAAACGCGGCACGGTCACCCCGATATCTCTCAGGACGTAATAGGTCGAGATCATGGCAATGACGAGCAGGTTGATGAGGTACGCGAACGTAGCCCCGGTGAGTCCGAGACCCCCCACCACGAACGCTCCGACGAGTATGACGTAGGAGGCGGCCTGAAGAAACGAGACAATCGAATATCGTTTCGCCTGTTGAAATGTCCTGAAATAGGTCTGTGGCACGTAGTTGTACGAAGCCACAAACGTGATTAACGGCAATAGGAGGGCAACGGTACGATTATTGCCGAGCAAATTTGCAGCGATCGATCGTTCAAACAGGAGGAGAAAGAAACTCGAAACAAAACCTGCACAGAGAACAACGAGCGCGATAGAGTAGTAGCCTTCACGTATCTCGTCTTTGTTTTTTACCGGAGCTAGAAACCGTATCATCGAGTTCGGTAGGCCTAAAAGCGCCACCAGTGGCACAAAGCCGGCTGTGATGAGGATTAGCGACCAAATCCCATATTCCTGAATTGTCAGGATCTTCGTCAGGATCGGCAGCAAGATGACAGGACTGAGCGCTACTACAAGGCTCGCTATTCCTGTTAGCCCGATTCGTTTGACCAAAAGCTCGTAGTCACTCACGTTACACCGAGAGACGACAAATCGAATTCAGAACGCGCGGCCACCCCACAGCCGCGTCCGTTTCAGTTTGTGTGATTGTACCAAGGCCCTGACCGTACTAATGCGACTGATCATGAGGATCTCCCCAATAGCTCAGGAATGCGCTGTTGTTGGGCTCATGCGCACGCTTCTGCTGACCGCGTACGCTCACGAATGGGGGCTAGATGCGTGTATTTCAGCGATATTGGGCGCGCAATTCGCTTGAGTGAGTTCATTTTTTTTATCTCGACAATAGATTTAAAGCCTCCGTTTCCAACTGCGTTTCTATTCTTGTTGTTGCTGTGGAAAGAGGGCGCCGCCAAAGCGCTGCGAAGGGCCTCACGTTTATGCTAGCGAACAGAGCGGTTTATGGTTATAAGCCACAAGCGCGTTGAGGTAATCGCACACGCGTCAGGAGACGTGCAGCTTTAAGCGCATCAAAGCCATCAAACTCGCCGCGAACGTTATCGAGTATATTGTTCTGGAAAAAGACCCTCGTATCTCTCGGGCGCTGTAAGGAACTCCAAGGTACGCTCCTCGATCGGACGTGCGTCGGGTTGGCTTATTGCCCCCTTGGTCGGGAGCCCTGCCGGTGGACGTCCAGCCAGACTAACTGCCGCTGAGATAAGACGTCTCCCAGACGGCGCCGTCGGTACCGCGGACAAAGACGTCGATCACGCCGCTGGCCGGTGACGTGGCAGCGGGTGACGAGGTCAGTTTTCCGCTGAGGGATTGCCAGCCGGACCACGACGAGCCGGTATACATCTTTTGGTACAGGATGCCGTCCGTGCCTTGTACGAAGACGTCGAGACGACCTGCGCCCCACGAGCAGGCCGAGGGTCCTGTGCCGGACGCAACCAGCCCGCTGAGACCGTGCCAAGTGGACCAGGAGGTTCCCGAGTACTCCCGATACCATATGGCGTTGTCGGTGCCGCGGACAAAGACGTCGATCTTACCGTTGGCCTGTGACGTCACACCTGGTGACGAGGTCAGCCCCGCGCCGAGGGACTTCCACCCGGACCAGGTTGTGCCATCCCATTGTTTATAATAGAGGACGTGGTCGGTGCCCTGCACAAAGACGTCGAGACTACTGCCTTGTGAGCACACTGCTGGTCCTGTACCGGAAGCAAGCTGACCGCCGATGGAGGCCCAGGCGCTCCATGAGGCCCCCCCATTTGTGGTGGTCCTCTGCCAGAGGGCACCGTCGCTACCGCGGACAAAGACGTCGATCACGCCGCTGGCCGGTGAGGCCGCAGCGGGTGACGAGGTCAGTTTCCCGCCGAGTGATCGCCAGCTCGTCCAGGAGCCCCCTCCGTTCGTCGTATACTTCCACCACAGCTGGCCGTCCGTGCCTTGTACAAAGAGATCGAGACGGCTTGAGTTCCATGAGCAAGCCGCGGGTCCTGTACCGGAAGCAAGCTGGCCGCCAGGAGAGGTCCAGCTGGACCAGGGGTGCCCGACGCTGGCAGAACTAGTCGGCGGGTAATACGTTTGCAGGTTTGCGACTATCGATTCGAATCCGCATGCTTTGTATTGGCTAAGCCCTTGAGCATTATCACCGCACCAAACATGGAAGCTGGTGAAGCCGATTCCATTAGCATACGACCAATCGAGCATTGACTTGTAACTGGGCGTGCTGCCATTAAGTGAGTTGGCAAGTATCTGATTGTCGTTTCCGTTGTTAGGCCACACGCCAGCGAGGAGTCCGTTCTGGATGCCAAGCGCCGCAGCCTGTGTTGCTCCTTGTTGGATGTACGGCACCTCAGAGGGGTAGTAGCTCTCCCAGCTGTTCGCGACCGTAAATGGGTCCTGATACACGGTTCCCCACAGGCCACACTGATCACAGTTGAAGTTCACATAGCCTTGGAAGTAATTCTTCATGTAAGCGAGATCGCCGGTCCTGCCGCCTTCCGAGGCGACGTATTGCCAGCCGGCGTTTTTGAGTGATTGGAAGTAGCTGCCGAAACTGGTAATCGGCGTGCTCTGAAGCTGTCCGCCGTTCCAGATGGGCATTTCGACATCGAGAATTGGCAGCATATTGAGCGATTTGATCTTATTGAGCTCGGTCTGGTACGTCTTAGCATCGGGGACGACCAAAACGACAGCGGTGAATCCGTGTTGTTGAAAGTAGGTCAGCGAGGTGCCGTCATCTACCATTGACGGCGGACAGCCAATCCAATACTGTATAGGATGCGTCGTCGTGCCTACTAACGGCTGCGCTGCCGTGGCGTTCGTTGGAAGAGCTGTGTTACCCGCACCATTTGCTGTCGCAGCGGTGAGAGTGATCAAGACGGTGCAAAAAAGAAGAAGAAATGCGAACTTCTTGAAACGCTTGGTCCCGCATTGCACGCCGACATTCATTTCATCCTGGGGTGATGACATCTTTAACAAGTCTCGCCTGAGTATAAGAGGCTGCAGATCGCAAAGACTAATTACGGCTTTTAGGTAAGCTATTTGGTTTTTTACAAGCTACTTAACCTTTGTTATGTGGCTTCACCCGGACGCACCCAACGAGCAAGAGCGCCGAATGGCACTATCTGAGCGGCCTGACGGAGAAGAGAGACTATGCGGAGAACAACACTACGCATAGACTGCCACCTGCCACGATGGCACATACGTGCAGGACTGCGACCTCCTAAAGTTCTTATGAACGTAGTCGCGCTGCTCGCATTGTCGATAGTCGCCGCAACAGACGCCGCGGAGCATCAGCCAGATCTCACAGATTGCTGCTGCTGCGACGTATGGTGGGGGTGGTTTTCCCTCGTCGGCGTTGCGATGTAATGCAAAGCGGGGATTTAGTGCGCAAGTCGGAGGGGCGGTATCTATAGACAGTGTACGCGTCGCTTCCAGATGATGCCAAACTGAGGACGCCGACCGCATGCTATCCGAGCGATCGAAGTGAAAGGCGTTTTGTCAATCACACGCGGAAGCGAGGGGAAGGCGAGCTACGCACCCCGTAGCACGTCGGGATCATACGCACTGGGGCGCGAACGTTATCGATAGAGTTCTTGAAAGAGCCCCGTGTGCCGCTCTGGCGCCGTAAGGAATTCCAGGAGGTACGGCTCCTCGATCAACTCGTACATCGGCTTTCGCTTTATCAGCCCCTGGTCGGGCACCTCAACCGGATAGGCGACCCTGATCTCAGGCACGTGGTGATACGCTTGATTGTGCAACACCCTCCCGTTAATGAGCTCGTAGTACGCGCCACCGCGGAGCTTCGCGTAGGGCTCATAGGCCGAATCAAACGACCGGCACACCCAGTTGGCCATCTTCAGGGTGCGCTCCGACGGGTTGATCGTCACGTGTCCGTAGTTTGGCGGGACGATCACCTTGTCGCCGCGCGTCGCCTTAACGAGGATCACCTCGTCAACGCTCTCTTCGTTTTTCGCGCGCTGCAGCATGTAGTGTGCTTCGCCATCGAGCACCTCGTATATTTCGGGATACGTGTAGCTGAGCTTCGGGTTTACGCGCGGGTGATAGTGCCCGTACGTCTTGACGAACTCGAGTCCCAAGGTGAATGGGGGGATGATCGTGATGTCATAGCGGAGCTGGTGGCGCGTGATGGATGCCGCGTCGGCGGGAGTGCGCGCGAGGTCACGGTACATGTAGTACGCGTCGCGATCCGGTGCTGCCTCAAACCAGGCGCTGTCGAAGGCAACGTCACGAAGGTCGTAGAGCCGCCGGATCTCGGGGTCGATCAACCGTTCGCCAAACTTGAGCTTCATGGATGCCTCAACGGTGCACTCAGGTTCCTCAATTCTCGCTCAACTACCTTATCGTTTTGCAAATGCATCATCGCTGTCTCATGAGAAAACCGCTGAAGAATCGTATCTCGCTCGAGGTAAATCTTTTGAGGGCAAACAGGATCGCAGTGTAGGCGATAGCACACGTCACGATCAGCGCGGAGATGTTTAACAATCCGTGCCATACTAGAACAAAGGAAGATACCACGATCGATGCAAAAATACTCTTTAAAATAAAGCCAAAATCCAAACCAAGCGTATACGTCGAATAGAATAGATCGCCGTAAGTCCGAAAACAACGCCGTAGCCCAGCAGCGTGGTCAGAGCTGCAGCTATGATTCCAAAATATGAGACGAGGGCGAGATTAAGTCCGATGTTTAACGCCGCAGCAAGGATCCATATCGTGCCGATGATCCCGGTCCTTTTTTCAAACGTGAGCACAATGACCGGTATGCTGAACACCCCAAACAGCACAGCGCTAAGCGCGGTGAACGGCGTGATCAGATAGCTGTTCACAGCTATTGCAGGGGTAGATAGTCCCATCAGTATGGGCTTCGACGGGACTGAAAGCACGAAAGCTGCGGGCACGGCAGCTGCGAGGAAGTATTTTATGGAGTACCTGATACTTGTCTTCACCTCCGCCATCCTGTTTGCGTCATAATGCTCGTAGAGAGCCGTCGGAACTAGAATCGTAAGGGGCGTCGCCAAAAGACTGATCGTCTAGCCAAGCTGATAACCTGGGGAGTAGTATCCGACCCAAGCGACACTTAAGAAGAACGTAATGATGTACCGGTCGTTACACTTAACGCCCAATTCGACACGCTGCTGGGCACAAGACGTGGGCCGTATTTTAGACACGCCTCTAGCTCAGCGAAACTCGACATGGTCACCCCGATCTCTCAGGACGTAATAGGTCGAGATTAGTGCTATGGGTAGCTCAAGTTGTACATACCGTTTCAGCTGATCTGCATTTATGCGCAGGATTCCTTTACGCTCTTCCGCATCCCGGTCGGCACGCTCCTCGTGTGCGGCTCAGTACCCTGCTGTCCGAAGGGGGAACGCGCGTGCGCCTATTCCTGTTGTTCGGAATGGTCACGCACTATGCGCTCGACGTGCTGTTCACAGAAGTCAGCGGCAGGTTACCGTACCTGGTGAGCTGGGAGACATGGCAGTTGGTGCGGTCTGAACTTGGCTGGAGATGATCATCTTGGTGGTGGTGGCGGTCCGCGTGCAGCGCACTGCAAGAAGCTATTGGCGTGTCGGAGGGCGGAGCGAGCGACGGAAGAAACGAGCGGCAACGCCTAGGTAGCGCTCGAAACGGAGTTGCGCAGGCAAACCCCGTGAGTTCCGTGCGACCCGCAAGGACATACGCATGGTGCCTGATCTGCTTCCAATGTGCAACGGCGCAGTTGCAGATGGTGCTCCGTGCGTGCCGTGCGGAGGCAGGCGATCAACGTATCGATCGCCTTAACCTATATCGTTGTCCTCAACGATCAGAGGGTATGAAAGACAACGAGACAAAGACACGTTTTATGGAGCTGCGGGCCCAAGGGCTCCCGCTGAAAAAGATAGCAGCTGAAATCAAGGTCAGTAAAACCACGCTGATCAATTGGGACAGGGACTTCAAGGGGGAGATCGACAATCTCCGGGCAGTGGAGCTCGAGGCGATGTACGATAAGTACGACCTCTCGACCCGTAAGAAAGTCGAGTTCTTTGGTGACATTCTAAGCCGGATTCAGCGTGAACTCGAAACGCGGGACTTGTCGTCGATCTCGACTGAAAAGCTGTTTGTTATGTACGCGCACTTCTATCGAGAGGCGAAGCACACGTTGCCTGAGATTGCTTTTAGAGATGAGGATGAGATTAAAGCAGTGAAAGCCCAGCGAGACGAGCTTAATCATCTGTTATCCGAGTCTAACAAGCGCATATGCGAATAAGAGCGCTGGACAAAAGTTAGACAAAAGTTGACCATATTTTCAGGACAGGCGATAGGGCTGTGGCCAGATGCTCGGAGGATTGCCTACTTGTTGCAACGCGCCTCGTCGTAACCTTTGAGCGGTCTACGTTTCACGGGCTTCGACCGCACGTCTGAGGATACTCGCACGCAGGTGCGTCAGCGCGGCTCTCGGCATTTGGTGTCGGAGTGCGACGCACGGAACGCATAACGGCAGCCGCGCGAACCACGTGCCGCTCATGTTGTTTGCGCCTGTGTTTTAATCGTTCTTAGAGATGGTTAGCGAACAGCTTCACCGTTGCGTTCGATGAGCCACATAGCCAAAACGTATACCACGACTCCAACCTGCATGACAGGTTGTAGCACTACATAAACGACGCGCTCTTTTAGCCAATCAAGCCACCCGATCTCGGCTTCAAACGGCGCATCAATGACGTGCCTCGAATGAATTCTATATTTTTCCATAGCGCTGTCTTTCGACTCTGCTTTTGTGTTTTCATTGCCTATTATATAAAACTTACGAAAAGCACTTATACAAGATCAATAAAGTTTGACAATATTGTCCTTTGATGACAACGCGCGCGACATGTCGGGTCTGTGACTACCCCCTTAGCTCTCGCACGAGGCTTCTATCGGTTTTACGAACAGCCGCTAGCCCACGTCTGAGTATGTTTACGCGTTCTCGTCTCTGTCGATAACCAGCCCGCACCTGAAAAAGACGTTTGGATGGACGATCGACACGTCAGTCACGCACTAGCTTTTGAGGGACTGAACTCGTGGGTACTACTGACAATCTGACACCCCCCGCGTAGAGACGAACACACGGCCTTAGCGAAGGGCATGAGGTGCTGTCAAAGTAACGCTTGACTTCTTTGTTTTCATATAAATTAAAACTATTTAAAATTTTAGGCAACTCTTAAATAGTTTAACAATAGTTAGTATGTATGCACAAGCACGGAGAAACGTCTTCGCAGCTGTGCCCCTAATTCATGGATCATGCGGGGTGTGACGCTGCTGAAACGGGCGAGCACATCGGCGTGATCAAGGGGGGGAATACCGATGCCACGGACGATATCGCACGATGGAGACGAAGCGACAGAGACAGTAGCTGTCGTCATTCCGACGTTAAACGAGGAACGCTCAATAGGCAAGGTCATCGACAGCGTGCCTGTTGCCGATCTGTTGAAGAACGGGCTCAAAACTGCCGTGTACGTGATCGATGGGCGATCCACCGACACCACGAGGGAGATCGCCGTCAAAAAAGGTGCGACGATCATACTCGAAGAGCGGAAAGGAAAGGGATTGGCCGTTCAAACGGCATTCAAGGCCATCACTGCCGACTACGCGATCATGATTGACGGGGACGATACGTACCCGATCGAAATGGTGATGGAAATCATCCGCCTGCTCAAGAAATACGACGTCGTCATCGGATCGCGACTCAAAGGCACCATAGAGCCGGGGGCCGGCACCATAGAGCCGGGGGCCATGAGTAAGCTTAATGTCGTCGGGAATACGCTGCTCACGCTCCTCGCGCGCGCGCTTTTTGGCATCAACGTTACCGACGTGTGCACTGGACTGTGGGGATACCGAGGCGATGCGATCAGACGCCTCGAGCTCGAAGCACACGGTTTTGAAATTGAAGCCGATATGTTCGGCGAGTGCGCGAGGAAAGGGTTGCGCATCGCGGAAATCCCGATCCGTTACCGCGCTCGAGCGGATCAAGCCAAGCTCTCTTCGTTACGGGATGGTTTGAGAATTGGCTCATTCTTATGTCGAAAGTGGCTTATGGGTAGGATTAGCCCACCCGCCGCAAACACTCAGCCGGAACGAGCGGGAACGCCGAACCCCGCGGCAACCGCCCGGCCGGAACGAGCTGGAGCGCCGGACGGCCGAAGCGTGGCGCTCGTGCAACGCTGGGACGTAGGTTATCGTCAGCAGAAGTGGATCCACAGTCCGGAGCTGACGACCAGTAGTCCGATCCCGAATCATTGGATTGAAGGTGATTCGTCTGATCCAGGTACCTTCGATGAGCAGGTCAACCTGCAGACTCAGGAAATGGTGGCAGTATGTCAGTGATACTGACGCTGACGGCAACTACGACCGGAGGCGCGATGGCCGCGACGACGTCAGGGATCGCACAGACAGTCATACAGAGTGGCGCCGTTATTGCCAGCGTAGCGCTTCTTGCATCACTGATCGCCACCGAACTGCTGTCGTTACGCGAAGGCTGGACCTTCCCTTTTGGCTATAACAAGAAAGCAACCGCACGGGTGCTCGGGATCAACGTGACGCTTATGATCATTTTTTTCGTCGGCGTGGCATTTAACGTAGCACAGCTAGCATAGGCACAAAGGGGAGCACCCCGAACAGGAATATGTTGTTCACGGCCTGCATCGTGATGACAAACGGCAGGTTTCTTGTCTTGTAAAACGCGACGCCAAAGACGAGCCCAGCTCCGAATGCGAAGAGCAGCTCGTAGTAGTTGGCGAAGCCTGATTGCATCGCACAAAAGATGATGCTCGTGATGAGTATGCCGACAATCGGCCCGCTGCGCTTTATAAGCTCCGGTTGCAGCAGGGCTCGAAAAATGAGCTGTTCCACGAGCGTCACGACAAAGATCATCACGACGCTAAGCTCGATAAGCCCGATAAGCGAGTATGAGGGTATAAGAGCGGGATTTGCGAGAATTGCGTACTCGACAAGCCCCAGCCCAACGCCGATGATGACGCCTGTCGGAATGAGGTACGTCAGCTGGGGACCTCCCGTGAGACCAAGGTCGTTGCGCCTCAGCTTTCGGCGAGCAACGACCGCAATAATCGGGATGAACATCACGCCGTAAATCACCACCAACCATGACAGGGTCGTCGTCGGGATAAGCGCGAAGGAGAGGTTGACGACGCGCAACAACGACACCAACGCAAGCCCTTCTAAGAGCTCGACACGTTCACTATTCAGCACTCCTATCGCGATGACGATCGCGACGAGGTTCAACGCTTCAACGCCGACCCCAGCGACGCGGTACCCAACGAAGACCAAGCCCTCGCCGGCGAGGATAAGGAATATCGAGAGGAGCTCATACCACGCCAAGTTGAAAACAGTCCGTACCCGGGCCGCGAGAGGTCTCTCGACTCGCGTGGCGTAGGTCACCAATATTTCGGTGCTCTGTGCACGGCTGTAGGTGCTATCACCCTCGGCGCAAACGGCGTACGCGTGTGTCGTCGCGACGCTTTCCCTCT
>Ga0255361_1000195_pt1 | contig 12150 bp, 14 predicted proteins | sample GFST75r1metaG_FD_186005 | JGI IMG/M metagenome (GOLD analysis project Ga0255361, IMG submission 186005) | Peat soil microbial communities from Stordalen Mire, Sweden - G.F.S.T75.r1 | ecosystem: Environmental > Terrestrial > Soil > Wetlands > Peat | place: Sweden: Norrbotten County, Stordalen... | reverse complement strand
ATATTTACTAAGCTTATAAGAAATAAACTAACTTCAATAGAGCTGTAAATTTTATTTTCTGAAAAAAATAAATAATAAAGAAACATTTATAAGCATCTTCCGTGAAAGTAAGGTTATAAAAAGCTTATGTTCAAATGTAAACTCCATTAAAACTTAAACAGTAAATATTTATATAACATGAATTTTAAAATAAAAATTAGTAAAATATTTGTATTTGAAACTATTTTTTTTTATGATATAATTTTTTTAGAGGTGTAATCTATGAATAATAATCAACTAGAAGGCACTACAACTGTTGGCATAACTTGTAAAGACGGAATTGTTTTTGCCACAGAGAAAAGAGCTACCATGGGTAACTTAATAGCTCATAAAGTAGCACAAAAGATTTTCAAGATAGATGATCACATTGGATCTACCATTGCAGGGTCTGTTGCACACGCTCAAACACTCATGAAGTACATAACTGCTGAAGCAAACCTTTACAGGCTCAGAAATGGTGAAGAAATAGGTATAGAAGCAATAGCCACATTAACATCTAACATTTTACGCTCATCACCATTATATGTTCAAACACTCCTTGGAGGAGTTGACAATAAAGGACCTAGTTTGTATTCCCTAGATCCAGCAGGTGGCGTTATAAAAGATATGATGATTTCCACTGGTTCAGGATCACCAGTATGTTATGGAGTATTGGAAGATCGATATAACGAGGATATCTATGTGGAGGAAGGAATAAATTTAGCTATTAGAGCTATAAAGTCTGCAATGGAAAGGGATGCTTTTTCAGGTAATGGTATCGCATTGGCTACAATTACCAAAGATGAAGGGTTTAAATTCTTCTCTGAAGAAGAAGTAGAAAAGAAAATTAAGGATATATAACTGAAATTAATAACTATTTTATCCTAAAATTTTCATTTTTATCATTTAATTAATTATTTTTTTTAAATCAGCTAAGTAAAAACAAAGCAATATAACTTAGCATTTTTCGTTTTCTGTTTTTTAAAGACGTGATATTAATGGGTTCAGAGATTCAAGAAATTAAAAATATAATAGTACAAAGACTACCCAAAAGAGTACAAGTAGCCAAAGTAGAATTTGAAGGTCCGGAAGTAGTTATCTACACTAAAAATCCCGAGATCATAACTGAAAATGGAGATCTGATCAGGGACTTAGCCAAGGATTTAAGAAAACGGATAATTATCCGTTCAGACCGTTCAGTGCTTATGGAGCCAGAAAAGGCCATACGTAAAATTCATGAAATAGTTCCAGATGATGCTAAGATTACTAACATCTACTTTGACGAAGTTTCCTGCGAGGTAATAATCGAAGCTCGTAAACCAGGTTTAGTTATTGGTAAATATGGTGCCACCTCGAGAGAAATAGTTAAAACAATTGGATGGGCACCTAAAATACTTAGAACACCACCTATTGCTTCTGAAATCATACAAAGAATAAGAAGAACATTAAGAAAAAACAGTAAAGAACGGAAAAAAATATTACAGGATCTAGGAAATCGTATACATCGTGAAATTACATTAGATAATGAATGGACTCGTTTAACATCTTTAGGGGGTTTTAGAGAAGTCGGAAGATCATCCTTATTTTTACAGACCACTAATAGCAAAGTATTATTAGACTGTGGAGTAAATGTAGCAGGAACAGACGATAAAAGCGCCTATCCCTATTTAAACGTACCTGAATTTTGTTTAGATGATTTAGATGCAGTTATAATATCTCATGCACATTTAGATCACTCCGGATTTTTACCTTACCTTTATCACTATGGATATGAAGGGCCCGTATACTGCACCACACCTACCAGAGATCTTATGACCTTATTACAACTTGATCATATAGATATAGCTCATCGAGAGGATAATCCCTTACCATTCAATGTTAAACATGTTAAAAAGAGTATAAAACATACCATAACACTCGATTACGGGGAAGTAACCGATATTGCACCTGACATCAGATTAACATTACATAATGCCGGACATATTTTAGGCTCCGCCATAACTCACGCACACATCGGTGACGGGCAACATAACTTTGTATACACCGGTGACTTCAAATTCGAAAGAAGTAGACTCCTAGAGCCTGCAGTAAATAAATTCCCCCGTATAGAATCCCTAGTAATGGAGAGCACCTACGGAGGGCATGAAGATGTGCAACCCACGCGCAACGACGCTGAAAAAGAACTGATTAAAACCATTTACCGAACATTGGAACGTGGAGGAAAAATCATGATCCCTGTATTCGCTGTGGGAAGAGCACAAGAATTAATGATAGTTCTAGATGAGTACATTCGACATGGAATAATTGATGAAGTACCCATATACATCGACGGCATGATATGGGAGGCCACTGCCATTCACACTGCCCGACCCGAATATTTAAGTAAAGATCTTCGGGATCAAATATTTCACATGGGAAGAAACCCTTTTATCTCTGATGTTTTCCATAAGGTAAATGGGATAGATGAAAGACGAGATATTGTAGAAGGAGAACCATCTATAATTCTTTCGACTTCGGGAATGCTCACTGGAGGAAATTCCGTGGAGTACTTCAAATGGCTTTGTGGAGACCAACGTAATTCTTTAGTCTTTGTAGGATATCAAGCTGAAGGTTCTTTGGGAAGAAGGTTGCAGAAGGGTTGGAAAGAGATACCCCTCAAAGAGGAAGGAAAAACTAATGTTTACAATGTGAAAATGGAGATAAAGACTATAGAAGGTTTCAGTGGACACTCTGATAGGAAACAGCTCATGGATTATGTGCGACGTATGTCTCCCAAACCAGAAAAAATACTTATATGTCATGGAGACAATTATAAAACACTTGATCTAGCATCCAGTATTTATCGTCAATTTAAGATTGAAACTAAAACTCCCATGAATTTAGAGACTGTGCGGATTCAATGAGGATATTTCTCTCGTTTAATTTTTATTATTAATTTTTTAATTAAATTATGAATAAAACTATTGAAGACTCCCTAAATACATTAACTACAATTTATTCACAAACATACCTAGAAAAATGCCATTTACGGAGATTAAAAGCCCTTTAAGATGATGAAGATCATGAAGTTCAACATGTAGGAATCAATGATTTGACTCATGTAGCAAATATACTAATAAAAATTGAGAAATAAAATATGTTACTTAGAAGGTTTTTTTAATTTTCATTTTTAAACTATAGCAAAACGAAATTTTTGATATAATCTTAAACTTATTATTATCGAATTCTTAATTTTTATCGAAGCTTCACTCTGGAATATTTTGTTTTTATTATCCGAAATTGCCTAATCATGTTTAAGTTTTCTGTAAAATAATTATTAACATGTTGTAATACATTTCTTATTCTAAATATAAATTTAATAGAAAACCTCACAAATTCCCATTAAATATGAGATATAAAAATTTATTTATAAAAAATTTATAAGTCCTAAATCTATATTGGTAAATGTACTTTTTTAAATCAATAGTTATAATCAGGGGAATTTTTTTTATGGTAACCTACAAAGAATCAGGAGTAGACATCAATTTAGAAGAAGTTACAATCTCTGCTTTAACCTCAAAATTAAGAAAAACTCTGGAGTATAGGGATATTATAACTGAATCCGGGCATTTCGCTGGCTTGGTACGTCTAGGGGATAAAGCCATTGCAATGAGCACTGACGGTGTGGGTAGTAAGATTCTGGTAGCGGAACTCATGGATAAGTATGATACTGTAGGCATTGACTGTGTGGCTATGGTTGTAAATGATCTTCTATGCGTGGGGGCTGAACCATTTGCTATGGTAGATTATCTAGCTGTAGATAAGCCAAATCCGAAATTAGCAGAGCAAATTGGTAAAGGATTAGTTGAAGGTGCAATTGAGGCTAGGGTAGCTATGATTGGTGGTGAAACTGCTTCACTTCCTGAAATTGTAAAAAATTTTGACCTCGCAGGAACTGGAATCGGAATTGTAAACTTAGATAGCATAATAACTGGTGAAAAGATTAGAGAAGGCGATGTTCTCATTGGAATAGCAAGCAATGGAATTCATAGTAATGGATTAAGTCTGGCCCGTAGAGTTTTTTTTGATAGATCGGATTTAAAAGTGGAGGATCCTTTGCCTGGGTATCCAGAAATTATAGTAGGGGAGGAATTGCTTAAACCTACATATATATATGTTAAACCAGTGATGGAACTTTTAAATAGCAAAATAGATGTGCATGGCATAGCCCATATTACTGGTGGAGGATTCAACAACCTCAAAAGACTTAAGAAAGATGTTTGTTACCATATAAATAATTTACCTCAACCAAATCCTATATTCCAATCCCTATATTCATTAGGTGTACCTATTGAAGAAATGTACCGGGTGTTTAATATGGGGGTGGGTATGGTGGTAATAGTACCTGAAGAAGATAATGCAGCTACTATAAAGATCATAGAAAAATATAATCAAGTTTATCAAATAGGAAAAGTCTATAGTAACCTTAAGAATATGATAAAAATAAAAACTTTCCAAAACGATTTCATCGAAATTTAATTTGAACTACTAGTTTTATTTGAAGATTTATAGGTGCATTTACATGAAAATAACACTTCAAGAAGAAAGATCAATAATAATAGAAATACTGACCAGAATGGAAGTGACGTTGGAAGATGCCGAAATAGTGGCTGATGTAACTTTAGACGCTGATCTTAAAGGTTTTTCATCCCATGGTATAGGGAGATTTCCACAGTACGTTAAGGGTTTGAAGTACGGGACCATAAAGCTTAAATCAGTGATAGAAATTGAAAATGAAACAATTTCCACTGCACTTTTAAATGGTAATCATAAATTCGGTCATGTGGTAACCTATCATGGCATGGAGATGGCCATGGAAAAAGCTAGGGAAACCGGCGTCGGAGTAGTGGGAATTCATGACTCCAATCATTTCGGTGTCGCTGGCTACTACTCAGATATGGCCATGATGCAAGATTTGATTGGTCTAGTGATAGCTAACACTGAGCCTGCCATGGCACCTATAGGTGGTAAAGAAGCCATAATAGGGACTAATCCTATAGCTATAGGTATACCTTCAAATAAAAACTATGTAGCAGTGGATATGGCTACTTCTACCTCTGCTCGTGGTAAGCTCCTTGAAGCTCTGCGTAAAGGTGAAATGATACCAGAAAATGTTGCATTGGATGCTGAAGGAAACCCTACCATTGACCCAGAGGCTGCCCTTAAAGGATCAATATTACCATTTGGTGCGCATAAAGGCTATGCACTTGCATTCATGATTGAATTACTAGCTGGGCCACTGGTGAAAGCTGCATTTGGTAAACAGGTTAAGGGAACCGCCAACCCTGAAGAAATGTGCACCAAGGGAGACCTCTTAATAGCCATTAATCCATCAATGTTTGGTGACCTTGAACATTTTAAGGAAGAGGTGGATGAATTCGTTGCTGAGGTAAAGAATTCTGGAAATGTTTTCATACCTGGTGATATGGAAGTGCGTAACTTTAAAAAATATATGGCTGAGGGGATTAATATTGATGAAAAACTCTCAGCACAGCTTAAGGCAATAGCTGAGGATTTATCATTAGATTATGATGAATTAATTAATTAAAAATTTTCTATAAATTCTTATAAATTTTTAATATAATTTAAGAGGAAATTGTATTTAATCGTGATTAAGAATGAAAGATAGCAGTCAAACTATTTATCAAGCACTGAAAAATGCTGGAATTAACTTCGTGGTTAGTTTACCTTGTGTGAATCTTGGAAAACTCATGGAGATGGTAGAGTGCGACATTGATGTTATCCATGTTCCCGTTAATAGAGAAGAAGAAGGATTTGGCATTTGCGCGGGAGCTTATTTGGGAGGTAAGAAAACTGCTATTTTAATGCAGAATTCAGGTTTGGGGAACTCAGTTAATGTGTTAGCATCACTTTATAAACTCTACAAAATACCCATTATAATGATCATTAGCCATAGGGGTACTGAGGGTGAATTTATGAACGCTCAAGTACCAATGGGAGAAGCTACTACAGGTGTTCTGGATGCCCTGGAAATTACATACTTCAACCCTAAAACCCCAGAGGATGCATTAAAACTTATATCTAAAGCTGTGACTCATGCCGATATGGAAAGTGTTCCAGTGGGAATACTTTTAGAAATTTCATTTTGGTAGTAAAATGAAAAATTGAAAATATTTTTTTATTAATAATATCAAAAATGTATTCTCACATACTAACGCCTAATAATATTCCAAAAAAAGAGAATTGAAAAAAATGGAAAGAATAGAAGCAATACAAAAAATTACCGAACAACTTAACGATGAATTAATAATATGCAATATTGGATTCCCGTCACGGGAATTATATGCTGTTAAAGATTCACCTAATAATTTTTATATGTTAGGATCTATGGGTATGGCCTCGTCTATTGGTTTAGGATTAGCTCTGGCTCAGAAGAGGAGGGTGGTGGTTTTGGATGGTGATGGATCTTTACTGATGAATCTGGGGAGTTTAGTCACTATTTTCAATCAGAAACCAAATAATCTTATTTTAGTGATTTTGGATAATGGATGTTATGGCTCCACCGGTTCTCAGTGTAGTTATGCTAGTACAGTGAATCTTTCACGTGTAGCTGAAGCCGTGGGATTTAAAAATCTTTTTTTATTCTGGAATGAAATAGATTTCAGTGAGATTTTAAATATAAATGAGTCGATTTTCGTGCATGTAAAAGTTGAAAAAGGAAATGCAGATGTTCCTGTGATTGATATAGAACCGGAGGATATTAAAAGTAGATTTATAGAAGAGGTTATAGGAAGATAAATATATTATGCTTAAACTCTGTTTAATAGTAAAAATAATAGTCTTTCATGAAGATTTGTAAATTTAACTTCTTCTCCGCTCAAATTCTTTAAAAAGTTCATCTAATTCTACACCTTTATAAACTAGGAGAAGCATTGTGTGGAATATTAGGTCAGTTGCTTCATAAACTATATTTTCATCATTTTTAGAGGCTATTACAAGTTCAGTAGCTTCCTCACCGATTTTCTCCAATATTTTATCTTCAGCCCATTTTTCATCATCCCTCATAATATCCGAAGTATAGGAATCAATAGGATAATCTCTTCTCTCCTCTAATACTTGATAAACTTCTCTAATGATTTTATCCCTCACTTTTGATCCTCCTTTCTAAGGGTGCCAGTCAGGGCAATTAAAGGGTGTTGAGCATCATCGATGACTTCTATATCCCAAAAAGTATATATCCCCTCTTTATCTGCAGTTTTCTCCAAGCCTAACTTTATATCTTCATCCAAATTAATAACATAAGAATCAATTTGATCATAACCTAATTTAAGAGCAGCAACAGTCCTATGATGACCATCCACTAATATAAATCTATCACCCACCTTAACCACTATTGTTGGCTCTGCCAAACCTCTTTTAAGCTCATAAGTCCTGCCTTGAAGTTCATCAGCGTATATTTTATTTTGAGTAGGTCTAAGATCCTTTATAGGAACCTTCATTCTCACTAACTTAGTTTTAATGCCATATAATTGTTCAAGAGTCCTCTTGAAGTAATTAACTTTCGTAGGAGTGGATCTTTCAATATGTGATCTTACAATATCGGTGTTAGTTATTATGCCTACCAGTTTACATTCTTTATTTATTACCGGCAATCTGGATATGCCCGTTCTAAACATCACCCTGGCAGCGTCATTGATAGACATTTCCTGATCGGCCACCACTATATCCGTAGACATTATCTCCCCAACATTAATATCCCATGGTTTTAAGAGCAAATCAGAAGCCGTCACCATTCCAACAACTTCTCCATTAGTTCTAACAGGAAATCCATCGTGACCACTACCTCTCATCAACTTTATAACTTCCTCATTGGGTGTATCTGGATTAACAGTGATAACCTTTTTAGTCATATAATCCTTTACAAGAGCCGCACTACTCATCTTAAATCTCCATATATAAATTATCGAATACACAGTGTTTTATCATTATATTCTATTTTAATTATTCTATGAAATGGAATCTGAGTTCCATCGTTTAGTATCAAGAACCCATTTTCCAATCGATTAACGAAACTTCCTTTGATTGTTTTAAGATTCCCAGGAGCTCCCCTGTGGATGTAACTTATTTTAGCTTGATCTATTCTCATTTCAGGATGCCAAAGAATCATATTCAATATGTTTTTTGCCATCTATATTCAAACCTGAATTTCTTAGGAATTAATAATAAAAATCATCGAAAAAAATTTTTTAATTTACTATTTAATCATTTTTAAAATTTAAAAATTGGTATGTTAGAAGATTGATAAAAAATTTTCCACCTTTTATAAAAAAGATTTCTTAATTTAGCTTATTCTACAACTCCTTCTCAAGCAGTTTAAATATATCACCTGGATCTGCTTTTCCCTTAGTTATCTTCATGACCTGTCCTATAAGGAAGTTTAATGCAGTTTTTTTTCCTTCATTGTAATCGGAAACTGCTTCAGGATTCTCTTTTATAACTTGTTTAACCGCTTGAACCACCACATCTTCTTTCATCAATCCAACTAAACCCATTTCCTCAGCTATCTGCCTAGGCATTTTAGTGTTTAGTGGCAATTTCTCAATAATCCTCTGCCCAGCTTTGGTGGTGATCGTTTTATCCTGCAACATTTTGAGTAGATCTATTATTTGCTTGGGCTTTATTCCACTTTCCTCAAAACTTAACTTGTTATAATAGATCACTCTTTTAAGTTCATCCCTCATCCAAAGAGCTGCAAACTTAGGATCAATCTCACAAACCACTTCTTCAAATGCATCAGCCAATTCCAATTCAGATGTAAGTACTTGAGCATCGTCCTTTTTTATTCCATATTGATTTACAAACCTTTCAGTCTTTATATGGGCAGGTTCAGGCATTTCATCTTTTATAATCTTAATTTTATCTTCCTCTACAAACATAGGCGGTAGATCCGGATCTGGTATGTACCTGTAATCTTCAGCTTCCTCCTTAAGTCGCATTGGAACAGTTATCATCTGAGATTCTAAGAAAGCCCTAGTTTCTTGTTTTATCTCGATTCCCCTATTCAAAAGATTTTTCTGTCGAATCATCTCAAATTGAAGAGCCTTGTAAGCACCTTTTATAGAATTAATATTTTTGATTTCAGCCCGTTTACCACCCTCCAAAGAGATGTTCACATCAGCGCGCATAGTTCCCTCTCCACGGGCAACACCACTATATTCTAAAACTCTTATAAGTTCCCTTAAGAATTTACGAGCTGCATCAGGTGATTTCATATCTGGCTCGGTTACAATTTCAATTAAAGATATACCAGACCGATTAAAATCTACTAAACCAAGATCAGGTTTATATTGACCAGGATCCTCCTCTAAATGAACTTCTCTTATTCTAACACCGTTGAGATCTCCTTCGTATCCAATAGGAATTGAAGTCCGCTGATATCCTGAAGGTAGATCTGGGTAGTCATAATGTTTCCTCTGGAAAAATGTAACTTCAGAACTTATTTTACAATCCAACATCAAGGCTATTTTAATAGCTCCATCCAATGATTCATTATTAGGTGGATAAGGTTTAGCTCCAGGCTGATTTAAACATACAAAACAAATATTAGAGTTGGATGGGGCATCCTGATAATTAGTGCGACAATCACAGAATAATTTAGAATTAGTTTCAAGTTGAACGTGGATTTCCAATCCGCATTTCATCTTAATTTTTATTCCTCCTTAAAAAGTTATGACAATTTTATGTATTATAAAATTATTTTTAATTATTTTAAACAAAGATTATAAATGCAGGGGAAGGGATTCGAACCCTCGAAGGCCTACGCCAACAGGCCCTGAACCTGTCCCCTTTGACCGCTCGGGAACCCCTGCATTTGGAACTTTATTTAAAAAAGATATTATTTCAATTTTATTTAAATATATTCTAATTCAGGTTTTTTTTATAGATTAATAAAAATTTTTATCTACATTTTTTTATTTATAATCTATATATTTTAATACATGGAATCACATTAACAACTTTTGAATTTACTTCAAATTAAAAATTATTAATCTTAAATCTTACTTAAAAACACTTTTTCAGTCCTAGCATTTATTTAAGACATTTATCAATATATCTTTTTATAAATGGTTCAAGATTAGGCATAGGACTTTTACCCATCTTAAGTTGATCATAATCCGTAAATGTCCCCCTAAGTTCTCTTCCTGCCCATTTAACCTCTTCCTCCACTCTTCGACCGTAATTTGTACCGAACATCTTGAATAGCGGAAATTTAGTAATGCCATTAGCACCCGCAAGAAGCAAAGGCCCAATATTAGCTAAATTATCTATCCAAGTGCCGGTAATTATTTCCAGTTGTGGGAATTTTATTCTTGTAGCCGCTACTGTTCCCGCATAATAAAGTGATGCCGGTTGTGATGAATTTTCATAAATAGTATCCTTATGAGGATTTAATGAATAAAAAATAATCCTTTGAATTCCTAAATCATTTATAAGATTGAAAAGATAGTTTAAATCTTCTGAAGTCTCCCCCAATCCAAGAATTATGGTTATTGCCTTTTTAAATCCCAAATCATCAGCAAGTTCCAGCATTTCAATAATATCCTCCAAGGATTTGCTTGGACAAATTTTATCATGAAGAACAGGATTTGCAGCCTCTATTGCCCCAGTTACACCAATAATTTCTTCACCATATTTTTCTAAGTCCTTAGTGATGCCTACGTTAAGCCAAACTGGTTTTCCACTTATTTCATAAATTTTTTGGGAGATATTTCTTATTTCTTCAGTACTGAATGAATCATAACCTCCCGAAATGAATTCAATGTTCCAACCAATCCTTTTTACTAGCTCAGCCTCAGCTAGAATAGAATTAACATTTCTTCTAGCCTTTTTAGGATCTTTTATTTTTGATTTCTGGGATGACATGTAGCAGAAGGCACAATCACCTTTATCACACCACCATGAAATGAAAATTGCTCTTTCAAGAGTAATTTTATTACCATAACCATTCAGAGTAATTTTATTGGCTTTATTAATAAGATCAAGAGTTTTGTGGTTTTCTATTTTTTTTATAACATTCATCATTTACCTTTCAAATTTATAAAATTAGTAACTATTAATTATTTAAAACAAATACTTAAAAAAATACTTTTGCACCTAATAGTTAAAACAGAAAAAGTTACAAAAGATTAATAAAGAAATAAACAAACTTGTTTTATTCTTCTAGCCAAAATATTTATATATAATAAACATCAACTTTAAAATTACATCTTGATGTGCTATGTTTTAAAATCTTGTAAGCCCTGAGATAATAGTGCACGGTTTACATCCTTTGCTTGGCATTTGCCGCCGTAGCTCAGTAGGTAGAGCGTTCGGCTGTTAACCGATTGGTCACAGGTTCGAGCCCTGTCGGCGGCGTTTTTGGGCCCATAGCTTAGCCAGGTAGAGCGCCCGGCTCATAACCGGGCGGCCATGGGTTCGAACCCCATTGGGCCCATTTCAGTTTGCTCCGGTAGTGTAGTCCGGCCAATCATGTCGGCCTTTCGAGCCGATGACTCGGGTTCGAATCCCGGCCGGAGCATTTATTTATATATTTATTATTCACATAATATAATCAAAAAATCTGAAATATGGGCAGGGGTGCCCGAGCTGGCCAAAGGGGACAGGCTTAGGACCTGTTGGCATAGGCCTACCAGGGTTCGAATCCCTGCCCCTGCATTCCTTTCATCAAGCCGGGGTAGGGTAGTTGGTTATCCTACGGGACTGTGGATCCCGCGACTCGGGTTCGAATCTCGGCCCCGGCCTTATTTCAATGATAGGGATTCTAGATTTATCCATAAATAATCTTTTTTTTCAATTCATCAATTTAATTTTATGAATAATCTAACTTTTTATAATAAACAATAAAATTCATCAAAGTATAACATGCCATGATTATTAAAAAAAACTATATCTGTACATTTTTCTGATCTCCTAAAAAAGTGGAACAATACTTAGACATTTAAAGACAATGTTATTCATGAAAGCATTAAACTGATATTTTTTAATTAAGTAATTACTAATGAATTAGAAAATATTATATTATAACGAAATACTTTCTCAATGAATTAAATCATGTGAATCAACGTTAAAATA
>Ga0255361_1000192_pt1 | contig 12227 bp, 15 predicted proteins | sample GFST75r1metaG_FD_186005 | JGI IMG/M metagenome (GOLD analysis project Ga0255361, IMG submission 186005) | Peat soil microbial communities from Stordalen Mire, Sweden - G.F.S.T75.r1 | ecosystem: Environmental > Terrestrial > Soil > Wetlands > Peat | place: Sweden: Norrbotten County, Stordalen... | reverse complement strand
CAGCCTATCCATTTCGGCGGCGATGATATCGAAAACAGCGTGTTCCAAGTCGATCATTGTCTTTGCAGGTATGGTCGTTGATAACTATTTATCTATCTGCCTCTTTTCCGTTACCACATTTGACTCGTCGAAGGATGGCTTGCCGCACATAGCTCAGCGATAAGCTACAGAGGGTTAAGCAGAGTCTTGCAATATTGAATGTGACGCCTCGCACGCGGAAGTACGCCAAAACTAAGCCAAAAATGTACCACAATTTCGCGCGCGGGAACTAAACACCGTTATTTCCGAATCGACACATCTGTTGGCCAACGGCAAGGCCTAGCACTCTCTAAATGTTATTATATTAATTTTAGTATAATTTAGAAAATATAATATTTTGAAAAACTTACTTGTCGGGCGGGACGCCTGAACTTCGTTTAACCCCAACTGCCCCGCACTACTCTTAGACGGTTGTGGTGCGATTAGGGTGGAAGAGAACGACGCACGATGAGAGTTGCGACACGCGAATAAGGTAGGGACCTCACAACCGGACTTGCATTGATCTCTGCGAGGGACAACTACTCATCCAACATAATGGACGTCAGCCGTCTCAGCCGGGCGACAGCTAAAATGGAGCCCCAACATTCATTTACTATAACGTCTGAGTGGGATTAAGGCTTAGAAGTGAAAGCAGGCCGCGCAGTTGACGCGAATCAAAAAACGGCCCGCTCTCACGCAAAGCAAGACGCAATTCAAAGTGACTGGACTATCGTATATAGTTTTGGATGTTTGTCTGCGTCTTTCTTTGTGTGATCCTTCGCTTCGAGCATAGCTGCCGTCGTACGACGGAAGGTAAACCCATGAAAGAAGAACATACAAGACAGAAATTCCTGGAGCTACGGGCTCAGGGGAAGTCGTTTCGAGCTATTGAAATCGAAATCAGTACAAGTAGAGGCACGTTGGCAAAATGGGCGCAAGAAGATAGAGAAAAGCTCATGAACCTAAAGGCCATCGAACGTGACGCCATGCGCGAGAAGTACTTGCTGACCAACCAGGCGCAGCTGGAACTCCTCGGGACGCAGTTCACGCGCCTGAAGGAGGAGCTGGAAGAGCGCGATCTCTCAGACATTCCTACGCCCAAACTCTTTGAGTTGGTCTTAAAGTACAGCACACGGCTTACCGCGGATTTTCCCGCGCAGACTATTGACACCGAAGAGCAGCTTGCTAAAGAGAAGGCTAGTCGAGAAGAGATGCGAGAAGCGATGCGTGGGGTGAAAGCCACGATGCCGATAAGAAGCTGGCAATAGCTGCGACGCTCTGCTGGGAAGCATCGATACGTCAAAGCAGTAGAGAAGAACGCTGGTATTGACGAGGAGTTCTGCCGGGAACCGGGTTGCTCGTCGAATTCACGCGAGAAGCATAGAGCACTCGGTGTCGATAGGCAGAAATTTAGCTTTCATAGCCAGGGCACTGCTGTGCCCGAGCCCCCGACTACATAGTGCCCTCCAGGCGAGTGCCGAGTCGTTCGTGTGATCTTACCGGATGGTTTATCTAAATGCAATTCTTGCGCTAGTACCCTCCGCTGCCTAAGTGCGTTTACACGTGGCCCCGGGGTGTTGTGGGTGGGCGGGTTCGTTTAACGGGTGGTATCGGCGTAATTGAAGCGAATATGCCCGGTGCAGGACAAGGGTTGAGTTCGGAGTAGACGTAGGGCTGCCGTTGCCACTCTCGATGCTGCTGTTGACGTACGTGGCACCTGCTGCACCGGTCGTCGGTTGAGGAGAAGCGGTTTGATTGGTGGTGCGTCCCGCCCCTGTAATCAGCAGCACGAACGCGGCAACCACTAAGATGCACACTGCTTGTTTCATATCCTTTCGTATCTAACACGCGGTACGTGACGCGAATCTTTTTGGATCAAGCCATACGGTGACGAAACCGCGGAGCGTAAAGCTTTGACGCTAGTCGCGCGCTCGAAAAGCCCGCTTTGGTGCGCGAGAAAAGTCTCCGGCAGACGCAAAGATTGATCGGCTCCGGTCTAACGGACGAAGCGAAAGGTACCGATGATGCAACGAGGAACGAACCGATGAAGAATAAGAAGGTGTATCAGACGACGCTGCGGCTCCATGATATCAACCACCTCTTTGATGACCCGAACATTTCACCATTTTCTGACTACTACCAGCCGTACAGTTTCAAAACAGGTATGGACTACGTCGTCGATGAGTTGTACAGCCACCCATCAGCAGAGGAGATTGAACTTACAGTGCTGCTTCCTGCAGAGCAGATAACGCCTGATCTGGAGGCGAAGACGCTGAAAGCCGTCCGTAAATACTCTGAAGCCTGGGCACAAAATGCGCGACAGGGACAGGACATCGCACGATACAAAGGCTTGCGCACGCTGCGAGTGGGCATCCTCGCTTTTCTTGTGTTGAATGGGCTCGCGCTGTGGTTTGGATCGTATGCGAATTTTGGGATCAGGCTGCTGAGCGGGGGTCTGCTTATTGGCGGATGGGTACTCTTGTGGTGGCCGCTTGACGCTTTGGCCTTCGGCGTGTGGGAGAACCGGCTGGAAGAGAGCGCATATAAAGCGCTAAAAAACGTGCAGCTCACGATCAGTGCAGAGTGATACCCTCATGGCCTCTTAATTGGCGAGGCGCTAAAGTCCGTTAACTGGCCCCGCGTCACTGATAGCAACGCTTTAGTCCAAGAACAAAGAAGTTTTGAAACCTGTGGGAGAAAGAGACACCGAAAATCGTTTATCTGCCTTGAAATCTCATATCAGCAAGCTAAATCAGCTTTTTTTAACGAAGGCGAAGACCCTCATAAAATCCAAAATGAATTGGCTAGGCCGGATTCGAACCAGCGACCTCCGCCATGTCAAGACGGGGGTTTTGGCGCTTGTTTTGGCATTTTCTGATTTCTTTGCACTTTTCTTTGTATCTGCGCGCTGCACCTTACGCCTGTTTCGTTTGAACGTCTACTACGACGGTAAATTGGCTGAATGGCGTTGATAAGCCGGATAGACAAATTGTGTTAGGGTCACATCCTCCCATTAATATTTCATGCGCCCCTGTCGAGTCACTTTCAACGTAGGTTCCGGTCATGTTTGCAGGAAACGCGTAGCCTTGTTGGGAATAGGTAGTTGCGAGATGGCTCACCCGTTGCTTGGTCTCTGTCTTGTTCTTCATAAGCTCGATCGTCACGTTGTGCTGGTAAGGGCTGAGATGGGATGCGTTGGCGTCATTGACCACGCCCGTGTAGACGACGTTCCCATATTGGTTCGTAGCCTTGACAAAAGGCTTGACAATCTCGTAGCCATTTGAGGCATAGTTGTCGGTGATGGCTTTGCTCACGTCACTCGTTCCCTGCCCGCTTGGCGGAAACTGAATTTGATTTTGCGATGAATTGTTATTTGTAGTGGTAACTGTGCAGCCTGCTATAGAGAGCGAAGCAATCATAACAAGCCCGAGGATAGCTAACAACTTTTTTTCCATACAAGCCCCCTTGATGAAAAAATGATCAAGCAGGTAGAACGGCGGTTTAATAGCTTAAGTGTTGTCTTTTGGCTGCGGTGGAGCTTACAATCGTTACTCAATTAATCAAAAAGGAACAGGCTCCAAGAGTGCGGCTCCAGGACAAACAAGGCTTATCTCAGAACATGTCACACAGGTGAAGGGTTAACAGGAGGTATGAATGACAATTATAGCCGCAATGGGTTGTAAGAAAGGCATCATTTTAGCAGCAGACGGGCAGAACACCCTCACACACAAAATTGATGATTTTAACGTATACACACGATCTACGACACGAAAGATACAAAAATTTGGAAAAAACAAGCTGTGGGCTGCTGCTGGCAGTGAGGGGGGCATCATAGAGTTTGGAAAGCGAATAGATGCTCTCTCTGACGATGTGAAGAAAAAACCACTCACTGATCCTAAAAGTGATCTTTACCAAAGTCTGAACGACATCGCTGTGGGTATTAGGGATCGTGATCCAAAGAACCCTCTGTATTATGTCGTCGTCGGCCCTCAGGAGATTTGGTATTGGAAAAACAAGACAAAAAAGTGGCGCGATAAAACATCGTATGATCTCGCTCCATATGCCGGAGATTATTTTGCGAATAGATGTAAAATCGTTTGGGTCGGCGACACCGGTGTGACGTTGCCCGCACAGATAATAACGAACAGGTACATTGAATGCCTGCATACGCTCGAACAGGGAGTTTTAGCCGTGTACGCGGCGATGAAAGAAGCGATAAGCCTGCTCGCATTTGGCGTCGGCACTCCTATTGACGTGCGTGCCATACGAAATGATGGAGTCATCGTACCATTCGATCAAGATAAGCTGGAGAAGTGTTATTCTGACTTGACAGCGCGAGAATGCCTTCTATTTGCAGAAATTGTTCAATGCTACTTTGATTAATATCAAAGATCGTGTCGTGGAAGCGGCTAATTGATTCGCCTAATTGTGTTAAACTTGTGGCGTTTTACCAATCTACGGACGGGTCTTGATTGAGCAATCACCACATAAATCTTCGCAAGCACTTCTTGATCTAGGGCGTGTATTTGGTTTGGAGTTGAATTAATCTTCAACTCGCGTGGCTTCGTATAATCGCGCAAGACATTTATCTAATGCCTAAACTATCTATTCGGTTGGATTTGTGCAATGACTAATCAAACGCGCTATGAGCCCGATTTGCTCCGTGCCCTAGAATTCTTTTGGACCAAGCGGGAAGATCAGAGAGCAAAAAGTACCACTGATGTTGGAACACGGGGCGGCTTGCAGCTACTGTCTCGGCCGAGCCGAACGGCTTGACGGATCGTATTTGCGGACGTTTGCCCTTGAGTTGAAAGAACAGCTTGCTCAGACGCTGACTACGTTTGTCGCATCCATTCTGATAGGGCCACGAGCTAACGTGAAGACGGCAGAGCCACCTCTCCGCCAGATCATTGACGTGTTGCAGCAGGTGATGTGCACACACGACGCAGAAAAGCTTGCGATTTCTGTTCTCGAAATCTACGACGATTGCTTCACAATTGCCGAAAAGGCAACTTATCGGCAATAACGGTTGTTATTTTGAACGGGATTCGTCGCAGCATGGCGGTATGAGGAAATCAGTAGACAAACCGGCAATCCGTTGACCGCATGCGGCTAAAAAACAGGGCCGGAGCCATAGACACGATCTCCCCACGGTGGTCGCCACCGCACTAACTACGCTTGTGGAATAAACTTCTGCCGTGCTTTCTTCCGCTACTCTCACACACGCTCCATTATCAAAGACAAAAAAGCGAAGCGCCTGAAGTCCTATTCGCATGAGGTTGGTGACCCACTGAGATACACTTGCCCCCAGGTGCTATTGATCACCGTGACGTCGCCAACCAGACAGTGCCGCGTATGCATACTGAACCTATTGATCTGTTTGAACTACGGCGTGTAAAGAGGCGTTGCAATCGCCTACTTCACCACACTCCTGAATTGAAATAACGTGGCCCCTACCGTCACCGCCGCGAACACCGCTATAACTGCATACGCAGCCAGAATGGTGCTCCAGACAAATCCTGTGGACATCAATACCCTGACCGCGTTGACCACGTAACTAAACGGGTTGATATTCGAAAAGGCCTGCGCCCAGCCCGGAAGGAACTCGTATGGCACAAACGCTGTGCTCACAAACGCAAGAGGGAATGCAACCACAAGATTTAAACCTTCGATTGCTTGCGCACTCTTCGTTGTCACCCCTACTGCCGTCGACAGCCCTTGTACCCCCTGGATACACTTTGACGAGGTTTTCGACGTTAAGGATATCTGACATTATAAACCTCCTTCAGTTTTGGCTCCTCGACTCTCTTGGCTATCTCGGTCGTCTACGAGCATTGTTAGTCGGTCTCTGACATTTTTCAGTTTATCCATGTTGTGAGCAAGTCCGAGTGTTGTTGTGTACCGTCTCGTTCACGTGTCAACCTTCTTTGGAATGTGACGCATGGTAGGCGCCCCATTTGCCCTCTTGCCTTGCCTTTTGTTGGCTTACCCCTCTTTACTGATCTGAGCCCAGAGGGTTCCTGCGTCCATGTACTCCCTTATCACGTCTATCTTCCCTTCGGCATTGATGTGATATACGAAGCACTGGGCCACTTTGTATGTCCGGCCAACGAGACTATTCGGGTCTCCCGGAAGCGGCCACCCCAGTTGTTTGCCGTACTCGAGCGCGTCTTCGGTAAGAGTGCCGATATTCCATAACTCACAGACCCCCCACTCCTTGGTGGCAACGTTGTTTGTGACGACCGGCTCTTTTTGAGAAGCCCCTCCGGCCTTTAGCCACGGAATGACCGCCTCCTTCCCTTTGATTGTGTGGTCGTAGGACATCAAATCCCATAGAACATCATCAGCAAGCTGGGCTGCAGCGGTGGCCACATCGCCTGACACGCTTGGCCAGAAGAAGGTAGAAAACGGTGTCGCCGTTGACCCTGGTTGCAATGCCTCATTATTCATGTCGGTTTGGTGCATGGTTCTTCATCTCCTCTCCTTTTCCTCCTTATTCAGTACCATGGTTGCAGGCCCCTTGAACAGAGGACTGGCCCGCGTTGTCGCTTCTCTCCGAACCTTTCTAAGTGATCTTTGTACATCCCTGAGAGAGCTTGGAAAATGTTCAAGTTCTCTCGTGCCAATTCGGTACTCATTCCATCTCACTTCAGTCGATTCTATCCATCTATCTCACTCGGTCGACTGTAATCGACCGTTATTATGCTACCAGACAAGAAAGAGATTAAGATTACGGCGATAAATATCGCCATTTATCCATAACATCTTACCGGATGGGAATCCGTCTTCTACTCTATGCGCAGACTCATTGTGGAAGTGTCTAGCAAAGCCCTCGGCAAACTAGATCCAACGCCGTTAGAAAAAATAAAGTCGGTGGAGGTTCTGCACTTTCTTAGGCTCGATCATAAGGAGGCTGCTATGATACTAAGAGTAGAATTCAACGAGCCGAATGTCAGTATCGAGGGCATATTCGGAGATGATTTGGCTGAGGTACAGCTTCTCGAGCATGAAAAAGAGAACGGAACCTACACCTATTTTATAAAGGTCCTCCGTCCGGAACCCGATGTCGCAAGAGGGGGAGAGTACGTCTCTTTACCATACGAGATAAGGGATGGCAAGGTAAAGATTACGTTTCTCGGAAGCGCCAAACAGGTGAGAGATCGTATTAAGCTATTTGAGGATGCGGGTGTCCGCTACCGGGTGGTCTCACTTACGGATGCAAAATTCCCACCTCACTCGCCGCTTAACCGTCTGACAGAAAAGCAACGGCGGGTTCTCATCACAGCCCATAATCTCGGCTACTATGAGGTACCGAGGAAGATAAATCTTGTACAGCTTGCCGAACGGCTTGACCTTGCATATTCTACGTTGGATGTGCAGCTGAGGAGAGCGGAGAGACGATTGCTGAATCACATTATGAATGAGTCATGATGTTTCTTCTTTCTGTTTTCTCTCCTACTTCTTCTCGAAATATCATACTCATCAGTCGAAAAACGTCGCGGAGGACGGGGATACGTGAACGAGTGGACACTTGAAGTTCGATAGACACGGTCATCCACCAACGTTACCGCATCTTTCGAAACAGGATGGAGCTGATAACAGTCATTAGCACGAAGAACCCGATGACGGCGCCGAGATCGAGCGTTAAGGAGTACAAGTGTAGTCCGGTCATGGCGTAGCGCATAGCGTCGACGCCGTAAGCGAGGGGATTGATGGTGATGATTGCCTGCATCCAGTCAGGTAACCCTGTAAGGGGGAAAAACGCGCCGCTGAGGAAGAATATTGGCAGGACGAGGAGGTTGGCGACTGCTTGGTAGCCCTCGATAGTCTCGAGCCGCGTGGCGATGCTGATTCCGAACTCGACGAAGCCCATGCCGACGAAGAACATAGTCACGAGTATGAGCGCGAGCGCGGCGGCGAGCCCGAGCGTGCCTGATATCGTTACGCCGAGAAAGTAAGACAACCCGAGGATGATGAACCCCTGCACGGCCGCCTGTGTTGTCACGCCGAGCGCTTTCCCGAGGACGATGGAGGTTCGCGAAACGGGAGCGACGAGAATCTCCTTAAGGAATCCAAACTGCTTGTCGAATATGATGCTTACCGCCGAGTACATCGAGGTAAAGATCACTGTCATACCGAGGATCCCGGGCGCGAGGAAGTTTATGTAGTTCGTCGTGCCGGTCGGCCCGAATCGCAACAACGAGCCGAATCCAACTCCGAATATGATGAGATAGAGCATGGGGCTGATGATGGAGATGACGACCCGCGACCGGGATCTGACGTACCGGGTCATCTCCAAAAACCAGATGGAGTAGATGTCGGTGAGCATCTTCATCCCTCTGCCGGGCATTGCTACCGCCTCCCGGGGCGATAGAACTCGGAGAGAGCGCCTTCTGCTTCCTGTGCACGAATCTCGCGCCCGGTGTACTTCATGAAACTGTCCTCAAGTGTCGGTTCACGCAAGCCAATGGAAGAGACGACGACGCCTTCCTGGCGCGCGACGTCCATAAGCGTCGGTATCGCGGCCTCGCCGTGATCGACGCTCAATCGCAAACTGCCGTCGACGAGCTGCGCCGATTTACCGAAGTCGAGCCCCTCAAGCCGGGTCTTGAGGCGTTCGCCCCCATCGGCGACCATCATAGTGACGACGTCCCCGCCGACGCTAGCTTTCAGGTTCCTAGGGGTGTCGAGCGCGACGACAAGCCCGTGGTCGATGATGGCGATGCGATCACAGAGCTGATCCGCTTCATCCATGTAGTGCGTCGTGAGGATCATCGTGATCTTCTTTTCCTTGTTGAGCTTCTCTATGTACTCCCAGATATGACGACGGGTCTGCGGGTCAAGCCCGAGCGTCGGCTCGTCGAGAAACAGGACTTTGGGGTGGTGAATCAGGCCGCGAGCGATCTCCAGCCGCCGCTTCATGCCACCAGAATACTTATTGACGATGACGTTTGCCTTGTCGCTGAGTTCGACAAGGTCGAGGACCTCGCTTATTCGTTGAGCTATTTCGTTTCGAGGCACGCCATACAGCCGCCCGTGGAAGTCCAAGTTCTCTTTCCCAGTCAGAGCCTCATCGAGACTCGGCTCCTGGAACACGATTCCGATTTGTTGACGTACGGCGTCGGGATCTGTCTTGACATCGTTGCCCAAGACCTTTGCTGAGCCGCTCGTCGGCCTCGTAATCGTGCAGAGCATAGAGATGGTCGTCGTCTTGCCCGCTCCATTGGGGCCGAGCAATCCAAAGAGCTCCCCCTCTTCGATGTCGAGGGTTATCCCCTTGACCGCCTCGATGTCCTCATATCGCTTCACGAGATCCTTCGTTTCGATCGCTTTCATGTTGACTATCTCAAATTCATGGGTACCTTTGCAGCAAATGAAGATTTTGTAACTATTGTCGGGTTATCGGTAGTTTTTATTAGGTGGCGCATAGAACGCTCCCTCATGTTACTTGATGTGAAAACGCTCGGCACGCTGCAAAAACTGGGGCTTACTGCCTACGAGGCAAAGGTATACACGGCCCTCGTTGCGGTAGGCCCTACGACGGCAACGGCGCTTTCTGCTGAATCAGAGGTTCCTCGGACGAAGATTTATGGGGTGCTCAAGAGATTGGAGGAGGAAAAGTGGATCACCGTGTCGAAAGGCAGGCCCAGCACCTACATTCCCAGATATCCGAAGGAGGTCATCGAGCAGCGAAGGACTCTCTTCTGTTCCGAGCTCGAGCAGCTTTCGAACACGTTGACCTCGTTGTACGATCGACAGATCGAAAATGAAGCCCTCAATGCGCTACTTATCCGGGGTATCGATAGCATTTCGGCGAAGATGATGGAGATGATGGATCGGGCCCGGCGAAGCGTAATTATCATGGGCTCGTTCTTGTCGCCCGTTGAAATTGCCCAGCTCAACAAGAAAGTCGTAAAAGCGAAGAAGAAGGACGTTACCGTGCGCATCATCGCTACACCGCCTTTGAAAGAGAACGAAATCGATATCATAGGAGCTTTCCGGCCTGTGAAAGCCGATGTCCGGCTATTTGTCCCCCCAGTTGACGTTAGCACACTTGACGACCGATTTGACGACCGTCCTGGATTTGCCAGGTGGATGATTATCGATCGTCGGGAGCTTCTGCTGGCGATCGGGAGGACCGACGAGGGAGTGATTGACTTGGACAGCGCCATTGCGATATGGGTATCGAACGCTTCGATCGCCCAATACATGATGAGCTCACTCATCTTCGACAGGTTATGGGCAGTATCAGAGCAGATTAACTGACCCGGCGTTCGGCAAATGTATGATGCGTGCGCTTCTACGGTTAAAGCCAGCAGCAAGAAGAATAGGAGATTTCTGGTGGAACGTCTCTCTACTCGTTGATTAGCTTCAGCAACTCCTTGCCACAGACTCATTCACCCATTAAAGCTCGTTTAACGCTCACCGCGTGGAATAATGGCCATTTTGACGCTAATAGCGGCGTCAGAACAAAGCGATCATGCATTATGTGAGGCAGTTCATGTAAAATACACCGACCAGGAGGCGAAATATGATCGAAAATGGGCCAATCTTGACGGGCAGCGACGGGAGCTATTGAGTCGCGCGCTTTCAGAGGTCAAGACAAAAATCTATGAGGAGTCCGAGACGAGTTTAGATGATACCCAGGCACTCGATGCCATTGTTTCGTGTTTCAGAACTATGAAAAAGGAAGGACAGAAAAAAGAAACACGTCACGCATATCGTAGCCCCTTGCGTAAGCGGCTTGTCTTGGGCACGCTTCTCGACAGGGCTGGCGGCGCCGACAGAGAGTGACGCGCCGGACCCGCCAGCAGCATCGTGCTTGCACTCTAGCAAGCGGAACAAGATTTTGGTTATGGTTATGGGAGTTGCGCCACTCCCTCCAATTTTTGTGCAGGCCCGAACCAGGATAGCATACCCTGTTCTTCTGGGTCTCTCCTTGGCTCCTCGCTCATTATTTCTTTTTACCATTTCAAGTACGTAGCGGGCTCTCTTCACGGCATTACATGAGAAGGCACAGAGTGACAGATAACAACTCTTAAGCTTCGTTGGCCGCATCTTACACATCTGTTTTTACGTAAAGGGGGGATACGTATGAATCAGACTTCGTCGACCGATGCCTCGCCGCTGAAGGTGAGCGCTGTCGTAAGCGGGCTCAGATTTTGGTCAGCGATCCTGACGGCAGTAGTTGCCGCGATATTTTTTCTGGCCGGTTTCTTGACCCCTCCGAGATCCGGGCCCTTCGCCCCCACTGCAAACATTGTACCTTACCCCTATACTCATGTAGCCGCATTCATTCCAAATGATTATTTATGGCTGTATCCGGGAATTTTGCTAGCGCTGATATTCATTGTATTGATGGTCTGTATCCATTCCTACGCCCCTAGCGACAGGAAAATATTCAGTCACATTGCCCTATCGTTCGCCGTGATCTATGCGACCATCATCCTCATTGATTACTTCATACAGTTTACTGTCGTCATACCGAGCATCTTAACCGGGGAGACGGCCGGTCTCTCATTGTTCACTCAGTATAATCCTCACGGGTTTTTCATTGCTTTAGAAACTCTGGGATATTCGATGATGAGTGGAGCTTTCCTCTTTGTTGCTGCTGTGTTTGCGGGAGGAAAGCTTGAGCGCGCACTGCGGTGGATTTTCATCGCGGGTTTTGTCGCGGCGGTTCTGTTTTTTACAGCCCTTTCTTCGTTGCACTATGACCTTATAGCATTCGAAGTAACGATTATCACCATAAACTCGATAGTGCTGATCGTTTCAGGCGTGCTGCTGAGCATTGTATTTAGGCGAGCTGCTCGTGGACATGCTGTATAGGAGCGTGCTGTTTAGCTTGTTAAGCGCTGCTCCTTTGTCACGCCGTTCACAATGACTAAAAGCGGCGCCCCGTCGTGCACCGTTTGGTAGACACGCGTTGAGAGTCCCATAAGCGCCGAGAACACTTCTAAGTTTGAAGCTGCCGGTGGCCACCCGTTTGGGTCTAAAAAATAAAAATGAAGTCAGAGAGCGCAGGACCTGTTCGGTGGAAAAAAATAAAGTCTCTACAGGCTTATCAACAAATGACTAAGCTGAAATAATGCCGGAGGTGATACGTCGTGGAAGAAGACGAACCAAATTTTTACTCAGAAATAATGAGTGGCATAGAACGTGCTGGTGCTGAAGGTGCTTCCCCTGCTGAGATGGTCGCACTTAGAGCC
>Ga0255361_1000190_pt1 | contig 12265 bp, 17 predicted proteins | sample GFST75r1metaG_FD_186005 | JGI IMG/M metagenome (GOLD analysis project Ga0255361, IMG submission 186005) | Peat soil microbial communities from Stordalen Mire, Sweden - G.F.S.T75.r1 | ecosystem: Environmental > Terrestrial > Soil > Wetlands > Peat | place: Sweden: Norrbotten County, Stordalen... | reverse complement strand
GATTTAGAAGTTGAATGATGACAAAAAAAATTATTTTTAATTTTTAAAAAAAAAATTTAATAAAATTTAAAAAAAAAGTATCAATTATCCTAAAAAAAAAATTAGAATAGGGATGTGTATTATAGTGGTGAGTCCAGCCATACCTTTATTCTACGGTTAATTTCATCCCAATTCACTAAATTCCAGAAAGCTTCCACATATTCAGGACGCACATTTTTATAGTCTATGTAATAGGCGTGTTCCCATACATCCAAAACCATCATAATCCTGTGACTAGGAATACTATTCACATTATGCTTTTCGATTTGCTGGATGAATATACGGTTAGTGTTTCTACATAGCGACAGCGCAGCCCATCCACTGCCTTCAGTACTTATGGCGACCTGAGAATATTCTTTTTTAAAGTTTTCAAAACTTCCAAAATCCTTTTCAATGTACTCTGCAATTAAACCGTCTGGTTCGCCACCGCACTTATCCGGGGAGCCCATATTCTTCCAGAATAAAGTATGCAGTAAATATCCACCTACATGGAAGGATAATTCTTTAGCTGCAGCTTTAGCATCGAATGTTTCACCGGATTTTCTGGCGTCAAATTTCTTAAGAAGTGCATTGGCACCGTCAACATACGCTTGATGATGTTTATCATGGTGTATACGGAGCTGTTCCTCTGAAATATATGGTTCTAAAGCTTTGTAATCATAAGATAATGCTGGTAATTCATAAAATTTAGATTTCATTTTTCAATTCACCTCCTTACCACTTGTAATAGTTTCTGTAACACAACCACCAGTCAAAACACTTATATTTTAATGGTCTTTCTACAGCTGTTTCTATATCTGCAGCGGCGGGTATAATGAGTCCTTTGCCTATGATTTCATTGCATGGCCAGTTGGCAGGCATAGCTACTTCCTTATCATCAGCAGTCTGTAAACCTTCTACGGCCCTTAATATTTCGTCAATGTTTCTTCCAAGTTCTTGTGGATAGTAAATTATAGCTCTAATTATCCCATTTGGATCAACGATAAACACTGATCGAACGGTGTTTGTTCCTTTGGCGGGATGTATTAAGCCTAATCTTTTCGCTACTGCACCAGTGTCTGCGATTACAGGGAATTCAATATCAACATCAAAGTTTTCAGATATCCATTCAATCCATTTTAAGTGTGAGAAAACCTGATCTTCTGATAATCCTATTAATTCACAGTTCATATCATCGAACATATCTATTCTTAATTGGAAAGCAATGAATTCAGTGGTACATACTGGTGTGAAATCAGCTGGATGACTGAATAGAACGAACCAACTATCTTTAAAGTCTTTAGGTAGTTTTATCATTCCCTGAGTGGTTTGAACTTCTAATTTTGGGAATTTGTCACCTATAAGTGGCATTCCCATTCCTTCCTTCTTAATACGTTTTAATTCGTATATTTTTTCTCCTATAGTTATCCCCCCTTGGGTTAATATTCTAACATTTATATATTTGCTCTATTTTTTATTTAATTATTTCGTTTTTAAACAAAAAATAGTCTATATTGTAATTATAACTAAATTTCTAAAGAATAATCCGATTATTCGTTAAAATGTTACATTTTTTGAAAAAATTTTACGCAATATTGTCTTAAATTCGTTTTTAATAATGATAGATTATAAATTTTCAAATAAACAGTTTTAAAATATAGTATTATTTAAAGTTAAAAAAATTATGAATAATAAAATCAAAGTTTTAAAAAAAATAATTTGAACTTTATATTCTGCTCCTTAAATTATAAAAAAAAAATTTAACTTTAACAATGAAGTAATAATAATGAAAAAAAACCTTATCTCATAATATTATATCCTTAAAAAAGTATTAAATATTCTCTAAACAATTTTTTTTAACTCAAAAGATAAATAAAAAAAATAGAATTTTTTTATTTTGTTGTCAGGGGTGGAGTGAAAACTCTCTGAGCTAATTCCTGATCAAGCATTAGCAATCCACTGGTGCTGTCTCCGGCTAATTTAACTTTCTGAAGTACTCCACTACTTGATTCCTCTTCCTCGACTTGTTCAGCTACATACCACTGTAAGAAATTGTTAGTGGCATGATCACTTAAAGAAATAGCCAAATCAACTAATTTATCTATAAGACCAGTAACCATCTGTTCATGTTCATATACATGTTCAAAAGTAGCCTTTGGTGAATCCCATTCAGTTGGTGGGGATTTTATCTCAGTTAAGATCACTCTAGCTCCCCTCTGCACAAGATAATCATAGAATTTCATAGCGTGTGTCATTTCCTCCTGAGCCTGTACCCTCATCCAATTAGCAAAACCACTTAAGTCATTTGCCTCGAAGTAAGCCTCCATGGATAGATATAAGTAAGCAGAGTAAAGTTCAGCATTCATTTGAGTATTCAATGATTCTACCATTTTTTCTTTAAGCATTTAATTTGAACCCCCATTTTTCAAAACTATTATTCCCTAGAAAGTTTAAAATAAAAAAAAGTTTTAATTTACTCCATCTTCTCAAACATGGATTTTCCAACTCCACAGAGAGGGCAAACCCAATCATCAGGTAAATCTTCAAATGCTGTTCCAGGTTCAATTCCACTAGCCGGATCGCCTTCTTCTGGGTTGTAGATGTATCCGCAAGCTAAACATAGATATTTATCCATTTATTATCCTCCTCAAAACTTTTATTTAATTATTTTTTTTAACATAAATCTAATTTTGAAATTAATTTAAAAAAAAATTTTAGATTCAAATATATTTCTGGAACTCGTTTTTTCCAGCTTTACATTTAGGGCAAATCCATTTATTAGGCAGATCCTCAAAGACTGTCCCTGGTTCGGTACCAGTTTCAGGTTCACCTTTTTTAGGATCATATATGTATCCACAAACATTACATTTACGTTTCTCCATTTAAATTACCTCCAAGGATTATTAAAGAGCTCTAAAACGATTTAAACCAGCACCGCAATGGGGACAGAACCAATTATTGGGAAGATTTTCAAAGGAAGTGCCTGGTTCAGTGTTGTTTCTCGGTTCACCAGCTTCAGGATCGTAGATATAACCACATACTTTACATTTATATTTTTTCATTTCAAATCACCCTTCATTAATCCAACCACATTTAATATATATAGATTTTATGATATTTATAATTTGGTAGTTAATCAAATATCAGAACTTATTATTCGCTCTCTTAAGGAAAAACCTAAAAAAAATAGGATTAAATAAAATTTACGTATTAATTACTCTTAAAATAAACTTAAATGAAATATTAAAGCATTAAATGAATGGGATTAAGTTTATGGACACCTGAATGTGAAAAGTTAATAAAAGGGTTTTATTCTACATCCCTAGTGGAAACTAATTTAATGGGAATAAAAAAAGATAGATATAATTAAATTGTCACTTTTTGGCAATAATTCAGACTAAATAATAAAATAATTGATTTTTCATTTAACCAGTAAAACAGGAACTTCCACAGTTTTTGTGACGTTTTCCGCCACACTACCCATTAAAAACTTCTCTAATCCTGTTTTACCATGGGTTCCTATTACCACTAGATCTGCGCCTGTCTTTTCTACTATTTTAGACATATCATGGGTAGGATCACCTACTATTAAAACGGTGTCAGCTGTTATACCCTGTTCTTCTGCTTTTTTAGATGCGTTCTTTAAAATATTTTTACCTTCATCCTCTAGAACCTCAAAAGGATAAATTAATTTCTCATCTATAACATGTAAAACAACTAATTTCCCATTAAAATTTTTCGCAATAGAAATAGCCACATCTTCTGCTTTTTCAGCAAATTTAGAACCATCTGTAGGTACAATTATTGTTTTAAACATTTATAAATCATCCCTTTTGAAATATAGTTTAAGCACCCACCATCAACAGTCTTAAATCATCTAAATCTTTAAGATAATCAGCTTTGCATCGTTTAATAAACTCATGGCATAATTCATGGGGTTCACCTTCCATCACCAGTTTTCCATCCTCTATCATTATAGCTCTGGTGGTGACTTCCTCAATAAAGTCTATATGATGGCTAACCATCAAAATAGTGGAGTTAAATTTTTTATTTATCCTCTTTAATGAATTTGAAACCATTCTAAGAGTAATAGGATCCAAATCCCCGAAGGGTTCATCCAATATCAATACATCTGGTTGAGAGGCTAAAACTAAAGCTAAAGTGGCTCTAACTTTCTGTCCACCAGAAAGTTCATAGGATCGGCGATTTAATAAATACATTGGAAGATCCAGCGCTTCAAAAATAGGTTCTGCATATTCTTTAACTTTTGTATCAGGGAAACTAGGAAATAAGGAATTCAAGATTTCAGGTTTAAGACCTATCTGTTCTAATCGTGTTTTCGCTTCACTTTCAGGTAGATCAGTGAGCTGGTAAAGGACATCTAAAACTTTATCACTAATTCCGAGTTCTTCGGCTTTCTTTTTAGCCTCATATATGACCATTTCTCCTTTGACACCAAGTCTATGTGCAATCTGATCTTTAATAGTAGCATAATGCGTAAGAGCGAATTCTTGATGCATGAATCCCATTTTACGCCTCATCTTCATTCGCTGGAACCCCGGCTCATGCATATTCACCCAATCATGATTATACTTAAAGTAAACCTCCCCTGAATCTGGCATATCTAATCCAGCCACCATTCTAAGAAGTACGGTTTTGCCAGCTCCACTAAGACCTATTAAAGATATTATCTCTCCTTCATTCACTTCAAAGTTAATATTCTCAATATTCAGCACATTTCCTCCCTTTAAGAGAGTGAATCTTTTATTTAAATCACGAACCTTAATTATTTCTTCTCCTACGTCTCCTGAGTCACGTAAAACTTCCCGAGGTTCCATTTCATGAACAAATTTTTTTATAATATCTTTAGGTGTACCTTCATCTACGATCTTCCCATTATCCATAAGTATCAATCGATTTGAAAGATAGTTATGAATCTCAGGAAGATGAGAAACTAAAATAACAGTCACTCCCAGTTCTTGGTTTGCCTTTTTAATCGCATCTAAAATTTCTTGTTTTGACCGAGGACATGACATAGTGGCAGGTTCATCTAAAAGCAAAAGTTTAGGCTTTTTAGCAAGTTGTCTAGCCATTATTAATCTCTGCTTCTCCCCACCACTAAGAACCGGAGCGAAATGATTTGCCTTATCCTCTAAACCCACCACTTTCAATAGTTCTAAGGCTTCATCTCCAAATTCATCATCAGCAAATTGGAAATCCGTAAGTCCTTCATCCCCATATTTTGCACCGTAAAGTTTTCTTACAATATTTTGAAACGCTGTTTCCGGCCATAAACCAAAGGATCTCTGGAGATGAATGGCTGTGGCTTTCTTTAATTTACGAGATTCGTAGGGTTCGGAGTCATATGAAACCTTAATATCATCCATTACTATATCTCCAGTGTCAAATGATTCTACACCCCGGAGTATTCTTAATAGGCTGGTTTTTCCTGAACCACTTACTCCTATTATTCCTAATATTTCTCCGTTATCTACTTTAAGATTAATATTATCTAAAGCCTTAATTTCGGCCCCATCCTTCATTTTGTAAGTTTTAGATAGGTTTTTAACTGTTATCATACATTATCACCCAAATTAGAATTATTAAGATTTCATAAGATTCTTAAATTTCTAAAATTTTTTTTTAATGGAATCAGATTACATTCTTTATATATGTTTTATACGTTAAACAATAACGGTTGATATATTTTTTTTTAATAAAAATTATTTCTGGAATTGATAATGTCCCTATTTTTAGGTTTTAGCTCCAAAAAATTTATTTATGACACGTTAATACATTTAATAATAGATTAAATAATATAATAATTAATTAATCTTCTAAAAAATAGATGGGTGATTAAAAAATGGCTGATATAATGAGAGGATTACTTGTAGGAAGAATGCAACCAATTCATGAAGGCCACATGGACGTTATAAGAAGGATATTGGGAGATGTGGATGAAGTTATAATTTGTATAGGAAGTGCTCAGTTAAGTCACTCTATTAAAGACCCATTCACAGCTGGTGAGAGAACTATGATGATAAATAAAGCTCTCACTGAGCATGGAATACCTGCTTCCAGTTATTACATCACACCCATACAGGACATAGCATGTAATTCATTGTGGGTAGCTCAAGTGGAGATGTTAACACCACCCTTTGAAGTGGTTTACTCTGGGAATTCATTAGTGCAAAGATTATTCCTTGAAGCCGATTATAAAGTAACCGAACCACCTTTATTTAATCGGGAAATTTACTCGGGAACAGAAGTAAGAAGAAGGATGTTAGTTGGAGAAGATTGGGAATCTCTAATACCTAAATCAGTAATAGAAGTTATAAAAGAAATAGAGGGTATTCCAAGACTAAAACACCTCTCTAAAAAAGGAACATAGAAGTTGTAAAAATTAATAATTTGAAATTTTTTTTAATTTTAATGAATTTAATGAATTAAGAGTACTAAATAACTGATTTATACAATTATAATATAAAATCTCCGGGGGGGTGATGGTTTGAAATTTATAAGGGATAGTGTACATGGAGATCTTAATTTAAATGAATTAGAGGTTGAATTGATTGATTCACCTCAGATTCAAAGATTAAGACGTATAAAACAGTTGGGATTCACTTATCTTGTTTATCCTGGTGCTAACCATTCTCGTTTTGAACACTCTATTGGGACCATGTATCTAGCATCCCGATTAGCAGATAATCTGGAGTTAGATGATCATCAAAAGAGTATTGTACGGGTGTGTGCTATATTACATGATTCTGGTCACGGTCCATTTTCTCATGTTTCTGAAGGGTTTATGAGGACTCATGAAGAATTAGCAACAGAATTAATAAGGAAATCTCAGTTAAGAGATACTTTATCTGTTAATTTTGATTTAAAAGAAATTCTAGAAACTGTTAGGGGTGAAGGTTCTTTGGGTCAGATAATATCTGGAGAATTGGATGTTGATAGGATGGATTATCTTCTAAGGGATTCTTATTATACTGGAGTAGCATATGGTGTTATCGATGTAGAGAGACTCATTTATAATATGGAGCTTGGTGAACATTTAATGATTAAAAGAAAAGGAGTTCAAGCTGCAGAATCCATGTTACTAGCCCGTTACTTCATGTATCCTAGCGTTTATCAGCATCATACTACTAGAATAATAAACTCCATGTTCCGACGGTGCCTTAAGAAGCTTTTTGATGAAGGAGTTGTGAATCCTAATCGCATTTATCATTATGATGATGTGGATGTTATAGCCGCGGCTAGGTCACAGGAGGGTTATGTACGTGATATGATTAGGAGAATGGATAATCGAGATTTATTTAAAACAGTTTATTCCATTGAAATAGATGAAATTAATAATCCTGAAACATTATTTAAAATGACTGAATCTGAAATAAGGAGAATTGAAGTGGAGATTTCTGAAGATTTAAATGTTCAAGAGGATAATATTATATTAGATATCCCTGAATATCCATCCTTTGATGAAATGAGTACTATAGTGTCTTTGAATGGTAGTCAAGTGAAGTTAGGAGATATCTCCATGTTAGTGAATGCACTTAAGGGGGCACGCTTTAAACATGCCGATGTTTGCATTTATCTTCCTGAAGAATATGCTGAAAAAGCATCTAAATTTCCATTTAAAGATTATATTCCAATTTAAAAATTAATATTAAAAAAATAGATAAAAAAGTGATATTTATGATCGTAGTTGCCATTACCGGTGCCAGTGGTGTTATATACGGAGTTAGACTCCTTGAAGTGTTAAAAGAATTACGTAAAGATACTGCTCTTATTGTAACAGAACCTGCCCATATAATCTTGGATTATGAAATGGGGATTGATGAAGATTACCTCAAAACTATTGTAAATAAATATTATGATCCGGATGATCTCACCACAGCAATAAACAGTGGATCATGCAGATTTGAATCAATGGTCATAGCACCCTGCACTATGAAAACATTATCCGCAATCTCTAACGGATACGCGAGTAACGCAGTAACCAGAGCTGCGGATGTAGCCCTAAAAGAACGTAGAAATCTGATAATTATTCCCAGGGAGACTCCTCTCCGCTCAGTACACTTAGAGAATATGTTGAATATAAGCCGTGAGGGTGGTGTGATTTTACCTGCTATGCCCGGTTTCTACCATAAACCTGAGAAGATCCAAGATATGGTGGATTTCATCGTGGGAAAGATACTTGATATATTAAAAATTGACAATCACCTCTACCAGCGCTGGCAGCAGTAAAAAAAAATCTATGATCAAAAAAATCGTTTAAAATTTTATATACTTTATAATAAAATTCGAAAATTTCCTGAAATTTAATAATCATTTTCAATATACTACTATTCATATGGAAGAATACATGATACCAGATGAAAAATTTATTAAAAATCCGAATATACCAGGCCCTACCAAGGAAGAGATAAGATGCCTAGTGATGTGCAAATCCCAGGTAAGACCGGACGATATAGTAGTTGATATTGGATCTGGAACTGGAGGATTAACTGTAGAATTTGCCAAAAGAGCTAAAATGGTTTACACAGTAGATAAAAATCCTGAAGCTATCGAGATAACTAAATCAAATCTGGAAATACATGAAGTGAAAAATAAAGTGCAGATCATTCAAGACACCGCCCCTGAAGCACTATTTGATATTCCTAATTTTGACATTCTTATGATAGGCGGAAGCAGCGGAGAATTACCTTCTATAATAAAGGAAGGGTATAAAAAACTTAAAGATGGTGGAAGAATATTGATAACGTCTATTCTAATTGAAACCCGTGCTGAAGCCGTGAAAACATTATTAAGTTTTGGTTTAACCCCTGATGTGGTTGATGTTTCCATTTCTAAAGGCAGAATAATGGAACGTGGAACCATGATGATAGCAAATAATCCTATAACCATAATATCTGCTACTAAGTTAAAATAATCACTAAAATAAATTATTCATTCTAAAAGAGGAAATTTAATGAGCATAAGCAAATATTTAGGATGGAGAGTTCGACTAGGTATTTTACTGGTTTTAATATCAATAACACTTTATGGAGTTAATTTTGTTATTTTCCATGATTCTCGTGATTTATTTTTTTACTTAGGCATCGATATTGCCTTTTTACCTATAGAAGTATTATTTGTAGTACTCGTAATAGAGAGTGCCATCAGCCAACGTGATAGGACCATCCTTTTGGAGAAGCTCAATATGGTTATTGGAACTTTTTTCAGCGAAGTAGGTACCCATTTGGTTAAAAATATATCTGAATTCGACTCTAAAGTAAAAAAAATCAGAGAAAATCTTATTGTATCTGATGACTGGTCTCGTGCAGATTTTTTAGATGCATCTAGACAAATAAGGAATTATAATTATCGCTTAAATATCATAGATAGTGAAAAGTCATTTGAATTTTTAGAAAGCCTGAAACACTTTTTAATAGATAAAAGAAATTTTTTACTGGTTTTACTAGAAAATCCTAGCTTGTTGGAACATGAAACCTTCACCGAACTTTTAAGGGCAGTATTCCACCTTACAGAAGAACTGGAACAAAGAAATGATTTAAGACATTTATCCAGAGCAGATTATGAACATCTGGAACTTGATACTGAAAGGGCTTATAAACTTTTAATCTATGAATGGTTACAGTACATGGAATATTTAATGAATGAATATCCTTATTTATTCTCTCTAGCTCTTAGAACCAACCCTTTTGATCCTAGTGCTAAAGTGGAGATAGAGGACTAATTTAGCAAAAGTATTAATAAGAACTATTAAAAAGTTTAAACTGACATTAATAGTAACCTTTTTATGTGCCCTAAATATATACATCAAAAACTAAAGTTACTAAAAAAATTAAGTTGGTTGATTTAATGGAGAGTTTGACTCTCGTAGAATATAGAAAGATGGTTGATACAGTAATAGAGTTTAAGAAGTTGAATGGAGAACTGCCAAAGTTCACTGTTGTAAACGGCTGCCGAATTAACAAAGTCGAATACGTTGACATGATAGAAAGAGTGAACAAATTCCTACTTGAGATGGGAAGAAATCCTGGTGCAGTTGAGATTGTAAACTTTGATGAAAAATATACTAATGTGGGAAAAGTTTTCGCTCATTAAAAAAAAAAATATTTTTTTTCGAACAATCATTTACAATCTAAAAAGATACAAACTCCATATTTTTACTACTAAAGAGGGTTCTCACGTTAATTTTTCGATTTTTTCAAAAAAATCTTTTTTCAAAAAAATCTAATAGAAACCTATATGTTATTTTTTTAAGTATTCTAAAATTTTCATCAATATCATATTATAATTCATTAAAAAAGCTAGAATCAATTTTATTTTATTTTGAGGTCTTTGGGTTGATTTAAATTCCTGAAAGACTGTCCAGTTTCATCGAGTAAATCTACATTGACATATTTAACCTTTAATTTTTCTAGGAGTGATTTGACATCATTTCTCCCTTCGTTTAAATGTTCCTTTATTATTTTAATATTTCTTTTATGATAAAGTGCGTGTAATGGTTCTAAATGTCCGTCAGGCCATTGGGGAACCACAGCATCATATTCATTATTTATGAAACTGAATATTTTTTCAATGAAAGAATCTTGTATAAGGGGAGAGTCACATGGAATTATTAAAGCATAACTGGAATTGATATATGTTAAACCCGTATAAATCCCTGCTAAAGGTCCTTGATCTTTAATTAAGTCAGTATGAATAGTGAGATTTTCTTTTGAATCTTCTAAAACCTTTTCATATTTATTTAACTGGTTATAATCTCTTAAAATTAATATAATTTCATTAGCAACTGTTTTAACTTTATCTAAAACATGAATAATTAGAGGTTTATCCTGAAAATACATGAGTCCTTTATCTTGACCCATTCTTCTAGCCCATCCACCACATAAAATTATACATGATTTCATAAATAATTCCAGCATATTATATGGTTTATAAAAATTAGATTCGATAAAAAAAATTTAAATAATAATTAAACTCTATGATATCAAATTTTTCACATTAATCGTGTAGTTGGATAATTAGGGCTTTCATTAGTTATTAAAAGATCATGAGGATGGCTTTCAGTTATACCACTAGAAGTGATTCTAACGAATTTAGCCCTTTCCTGCATTTCTTTAACATTACCTGCCCCAGTATAACCCATTGAAGCTTTAAGACCACCAATTAACTGGAATAATATTTCACTTGTAGCTCCTTTATATGGTACTACTCCTTCAACTCCTTCAGGAACAAGTTTAGCATGTTTCATGGGTCCTTTAACTTCCTGGAAGTAACGGTCAGTTCCAGCACCAGCACCACCAGTCATAGCCCCTAATGAACCCATTCCACGATACTGCTTATATTTACGACCATTCATAATAACTACTTCACCAGGTGCTTCATAAGTTCCAGCAAGTAAACTTCCCAGCATCACAGCATCAGCACCCACGCCTATAGCTTTCGCTAAATCTCCACTGTATCTTAAACCACCATCACCAATCACCGGTACATCATACTCTTTGGCTAAGTCAGCTACATTTGATATGGCTGTGAGTTGGGGTACTCCTACTCCTGCTATTATTCTAGTAGTACAAATTGATCCAGGTCCAATTCCCACTTTGAGTCCGTCAACATCTCCACTTATAATATCCTCAGCAGCTTCTCTGGTAGCTATGTTACCCATAACCAAATCTGCATTGATATTATCATTTATTCTTCTAGCGGACCTTATGATGTCCGGTTTGTGGGCGTGTGCCACATCCACTGCAATTATATCCGCCCCTGCTTTATCCAAAGCTATGGCTCTCTCTAAATCAAATGGTCCGGTAGCTGCAGCCACCATGAACCTGCTTTCTTCATCCCGTGCGGCGTTAGGATATTTTTTACGTTCTAAAATATCTTTAATTGTAACAATACCCACAATTAGATTGTTTTTTACCACAGGCAGTCTTTCCACCTTATTTTCATAGGCAATATCCAATGCTTCTTCTGGTGTAGTAGATTCGGAAATGGTAACCACATTTTCCGTCATAATTTCCCTAACTTTTCGCATGGAACCTGAATTTATTATAGGTTTTATATCCCTTCTACTAATTATTCCGATTATTTCTTCATTTTGAACCACAGGAAGCCCGCTAATCCCTTCCCTGTCCATTATTTCATTGGTTTCCTTTAGGGAGGCATTGGGTCTGATAGTGATAACATCTCTTATAGTGAGGTCACCTGAAAGTTTAACCTTCTTAACTTCTTC
>Ga0255361_1000188_pt1 | contig 12288 bp, 10 predicted proteins | sample GFST75r1metaG_FD_186005 | JGI IMG/M metagenome (GOLD analysis project Ga0255361, IMG submission 186005) | Peat soil microbial communities from Stordalen Mire, Sweden - G.F.S.T75.r1 | ecosystem: Environmental > Terrestrial > Soil > Wetlands > Peat | place: Sweden: Norrbotten County, Stordalen... | reverse complement strand
GCTAAGACCGTAGTGGGGATAACGCTCGTTAACTGGGTAATCGCCACGAGGCCGATCTTAAATTTCCTTCCTTCGCGCGCGACGGTGCTGTACGTTGTATCGCCCCCTTGACTTAGCACGTCGGCGCCGAGCACGCGCGGAGCCTCTTCGATCACGATGCTTACCACGGGCTTATCCTCGAGTTTGGAAACGCCGCTGCTCCCGGTCTCTTGTTTGTACCTTTGATACTTCGTCAAAATCTCGTTTATGACCAGGCTTCCGATAAGGAGCTCAGCTTTGTCGCTAAGCCTCGACGTATCAACGACAACGATCATTCCGCTTTCCAGCGCTGCGATCATTTCACTGAGCGTCGACTCTCCTGAGGTGGCGCTAAAGGCTCGGTTGTAACAGATAAGGTCTCCTTGCTCGTTGACGTCTAAACCCAACGCCGTCTTAAACTTCCTTTGAAGGACGGCCGCGGTCATTGGGGCGACGTTTTCAGGTCGCTCGTCTTTAAAGATGGCTTCGATCCACTGTTTATCCTTTTTGTGGGCGAAGTAATAGCCGTACAGCGCTTCAGACTGTGGGTCGGTGAGGTTAACAAGCTCCTCAATATGCCACGGCATTATCGATTTTAGGTTAATGACAAGCGTATTTGTTCCTGCAGGGGCCGCAAGCGAGTAGTACTTAACCTTGTCTTTTGCGTCAGGGTGATTGCTCAGGCCGAGTTCTTTGCCCCTGCCGCCATAATACTCGTCGTGCGGGTCGAGGACCAACACCCCAAGGTTATCGTCGTTCACCACGCTCCACAGCAGGACCTTGACAAGGTTGCTCTTCCCTCTGCCAGTTGTTGCTGGAATGAGCACGTGATGGGTGAACAAGTCCTGCGCGTTGAGTCGTACGGGCACGTCGAGGACGTTCGACCCGCTCCGCACCTTGCCGAGGTACGCCGTGTTCTCAGGAACGTCCATAAACCGAAGATCCTCGTTAACCACGTGCCGAACTGAAGAGAAAAAGTCGGGCAGCGCCTTTGGAATCGTAACACGGTTTCCTGAAACTAAGGCGACAGCCCGAGCTTCGGCCAAAACATAGTTACGCAGACTCTCATCGAAAAACTCTAGGCTCCCCCCTCGCCCTTCAAGTTCCAGTCCCGCGGTGAGTTCAAGCACTTCTCGGGAAACTTGGCTGCCGTAGAACAGGTTGTGGACTTGAAGGATGAGTAAGCCGTTTCGGCTTTCTGCAACTAAGAGATTCCCAAGCTCTATTTTCGTATCAGTCTTCTCTCTGATGAGGATGTGCGCGACTTTGCCTGCAATGATCTGGCCGACGATTTCTAACTCTTCCATTCGTGTCACCCCAGTTTGTTTAAGACGTTATGGGCGTCCGTAGCCTTAACGTGCCGATAAAATTTCTCCCACTTGCCCATCGCTGCCATCTGCGAGCGCAGTATGGCAAAATAATGCTCTCGCTCAGAACTCGTAACTCGCGCGAAGCGGTCGGCGTCGATGAGTCCGTACGGGTATCCAGGGAACGTATAATCCGCCGAATTTCGCACGAGCTGCGTGAGAAGCTCATTGAGCTCACGCTCGTCAAGCGACAGAAATTGATCTCTTTGGATCTCTAATCTAAATATACGCTCTGAAATTGCGTTGAGTTTAACGCCGAGTATGAACACGAAGTGGTCTTTGCTCGTGCCGTCCGCTATGGGGTAGTACCATTCTGAGGTGATGCCTTTTTCAGCTGAGAGCTTGTCAAGTGCGCCGAGCAGAGAGTAGCCCGTGTCAGTGAAAAGAGCGCTCGTCTTGGAAAGTCCCCCGAGAATGACCCCTTTTTTCTGTGCCGCTTGGCTCAGCTCGGCCAGATAAGCGTACTCGTTTGGAAACGCCGTTTGAAGGGTGCCGTCGAGTAGTATAACGTCGCCAGGCGCAAGCTCATTTTCAACGACGCTCTTTGCGAGTACGAGCTCTGAGAATCGTCGAGAGATAGAACCGACCCTATAGATATCCGCGCGTTGGTTTCCGACAGTGATTGATCGATCCATCGAGCTGAAAGAGAGGTCACGTTCGCGTGGGAGTATAGCTTCTTCGCCAGCAAGTGGGAATAGTGAGGTACTGTACTGAATCTCTCCTCTCTCGAAGTCAGAAAACGTCGCAGCGAAGAACTCGATCCGTTTAGGGATTGACCTTTCAGGGATCCTTTTATTTCCGCTCCACATGCCAAAATAGACCCGGTTCAGTTGGACTGAAAAGTTGGGCGCCCCTAATACTTCTTGATTGCCGCCATCAACGAAGGCCGTTTTCTTGTCAGAATCGACGTTTTGGATTGTCTTGAATCCATCAGTCGTCAGTGGGAAAGGCTGTATACCTCGCTCAGGAAAAAAGGGGTTGCCTATGCTCTCATCGTTGAGATGGGTATCCAAGCGTTTGATAAGTTCGCTGGCAACTTGTGAAGTTTTCCTCTTCATTTTGAGACCTGTTGAAGACAACAAAGCGTTATGAGTGCAAAAATTGACAACAGTACACAGTCTTACTATTACTTGCTATTTGTCGAGTTTACTTTTGCAGATTCGGCATAACTGTGCGACTATTGTCATAACTTCCAGTCATGTGTCAATCGCTGGAGGGAATGATATATGTGCCTCGTGCACACGCCGAAAGTGTCTGGCTGTTGAGGACGCTCTTTTCAACGTATCGCAGTTTTGTCGACCTGGGAACTGTTACGCTTTCACGTACGCTAGGGACAGCTCCATCATGTACCCTGGTCGGTACTTGTACACATGCTCGTCGTGGCGATACTCGCATCTCTGGAATGGAGCCAAGGAAGATCGCCCGACCTACGCGGACGTGCTTGACATCGGCGACACGACGACTCATCATCAATTTGTAGTAAAGACCTAGCCGCCGTCAGTACGAACCCCAGGTAAGACGCGGTCCTGTTTTAAAGAGATTTGGTCAATTACAGCATAATTCGGGGCTCTCCTGGGATCAAAGTTCGCTGAGAAATTGCCAGCGGCGCGGAGACCTAATCTCCGTCGCCCAACAGTTTGTCCTCCTCATTACGGTAGGCATCCTCGTTGACTACGAGCGCATCGTAATCCGGCAGCGCCTCTATCATCCGCAAAAAATCATCATCGCATTGCGCTAAGATCTCTCTCATCTCTTGCCACGAGTCCGAGTCAACGTTATAAAGCAGGCGTTGTGCTGAACGGATGAGCTCACGCAGCTCCTCTTCGATGCCGTCGAAGTACGCCTCATACGCCTTCAGGTGAATCGCGCTCTCGTCCATGAAGCCCCGTGCGACTTCGGTCTTCGTCTTAAGGTGAAGCGCTTGGTCTCGAATCGTAGCAATCGTCTTGAAGGCTACCTCTTTGCCCGTATCGGACACGCCTACGTGGACATATTCACCCTCCTCGCCGAGCGTAATGTCCCCCAGCAGCAGGCGGTGACTGTTCGAAACGATGCGCTGCCGCAGCGCTGCTGCACGCTTGCCGCTTCCCCCCGATATGTCGTTGAGGAGGTTTTCAACAAACTGGTACTGCTTCAAGAGAACGAAGGTGCCATTGAGACATGTAAGGCGTTCACGCAGTTGCAGGTAACGCGTCTGGATGTTCGAGAGGTACACCGACAGCCGTTTCTGAGCTTCCAGGGTCGCGTGAAACTGCCGTGCTTCGTCGGGAGAGCTGATGTCCTTCACGCCCTCTTTGAGCGTGCTTAGTGTAAGTGAACTCGTGCCGTAGATCTCACGCTCGGCCTCGTAATTCGCGACGAGGAGGCCTTTCTCCCGGCCTGGGCTCGCACGCACCGCCCTTCGTAAGTCACGTCGGTACCTGTCCCGCACGACGATTACCCCCTGCTCGACGCTTGAAGGAGGTCTTTTATGTGCTGCAGCTCCTCTTGCACGCTCGTAAGCTCGATCCCCTTTAGCAGCGAGTTGACAAGTGCGATCTCGGTCATCGCCGCGTGCTCGTCTAACTCACCCGCCCTGAAGCGCTGCAGGGTAGAAAGCTGCAGCGTAACGAGATCGTCAGCGCGCACCGTGCCATCGCCGTTGCCCTGCTGCCCGGTATGGGCGGTTCTCTCCGACACCTTTCGGTTCCTTCGCGAAGCAACGAGACCGCGCAGCGCCTTTTGGTCCGCGATCTCATCATCGTCGCGCACAGTGAGCGCTGGACGCGCCCCGTCAACGCGGGCGTGCAGCTTGATCTTTATGTCGTAGAGCTTGGGAGTCGGCACGTCGGCAAGGTCGCGTTTTTGCAGCTCCTCGGTCACCCGCTTGAGTTCGATGCCGCAGCTTTCGATTTGTGCCTGCGCGGTCAGTCGGTGCCGCTCCAGGAGCGCATCGAGTTCTATCGCCTTTAGGTTCTCGATCTGTTCCTTGTGTTTGCGTTCCCAATTCACGAGCGTCTGCCTTCCGACCGAAAGCTCATCTGCGATGGTCCGCAGCGACTTGCCTTGAGCTCGCAGCTCAAGGAATCGGTTTTTTGTATCGGTATCTATCATGTCTAAACCTCATGCGTCAGGTCTCACGTTCGAAGCGGCGACTACGAGGAAAGACACAGAAAAAAAGCCAAAACTATTATACGAAATAGTCCCAACAGTGTTACTGTATCTAGTGTGTGCGAAGGCAGACCACGTTGATCCTAATCAAATGCGCGGCCTGCTTTCGCCTCTTTATCGCTTTCGAAGTGACCTTTTTTTACGTTATTCCATACAACCTGATGGTAAATCAATGTTGGGATTCTGACGGTAAGGCTCCGTCCGTAGGGCTTTCGTTGATTGTCTTGCTGTTGTTAGCGTCGAATCGCCGCTAGGTTTTCTTTCGAACATGAGCACGCCCTTTAAAAATAATCATATTTATATAAAATTAATAAGATAAATTAAGAAACTCCTGCCGTTTGTATACGACAAGCCTGCGCTGTCAGCAGCATCAACGATCGTAGTCTGTTTTTTTAAAGTGGCACGATTTTGTCATGCTTTTGTCACACTTTTTTTGTCTGACCGATCTTATCTAACGTCGATATAGACACGAGGATCGGATCTTTACGGAACGGGCCTCTATTGGTGCCTTTCGCACGGCCAAGCGCAGCTTGGTTCAGAGCCCCGTCGGTTGTTTGCTGTACTCGTGCTCGGTCGCCCAAAAACGCTCTACGAGCATATGCTGCCGCGACAAGTGTTCGTGGCCAGTCCGAGAGCACCGAAGATCGTCAAATTGCGCAAGATTATATGGAGCTTTTTATTGAGTGGGGCTCGAGCCTCAGGATGGGGTGTTGACAGCGAACTAAATCATAAAAGCGATGAAACGGCAGAAAACTGGCGCAATCGCAAAAAGAACGATGGGCTCGGCCGGATTCGAACCGGCGACCTCCGCTGTGTGAAGGCGAGTGATTTCGCAGGCTTTCATAGATGCTTAGAAGTAATTTAAGGGCAATCAGAGAACATACTCTCGAGATAGCCATGACTAGTGTGACGAAAGGAGAGCTTGTTATACGGCGACTCGAGTCGCTCTTCGGCAACATTAATTTCGACGACGATTATTGGCGAGAACAAAATGAGCCTTTTTGGTTAATCGCAGAGACGATCTTATCCCAGAATACCTCCTCAACAAATTCAAGGGCGGCCTTTCGGAACCTTTTTTCAACATATCAAACCATGGAGGCCGTCTCTCTGGCAGACGTGCACGACATAGAGCGCGCAATCAAGCAGGCTGGGTTGTACGAAGCCAAAGCGCGAAGCATAGGCGCGGTGGCACGTGAAATACTAGAAAAATACGAAGGCAATACGTGGTCGTTTATCGGTGGCAGCTATCAGTCTGCGAGAGAACGGCTCCAGAAAGTCTCGGGCGTTGGGCCAAAGACGGCAGATGTGGTCCTCGTTTTTGCCCGCGATTTTGATATCATCCCTGTCGACACGCACGTTTTTAGAGTGTCGCGACGTATCGGGCTGGCTCCGCAAAAAGGGGGTTATGATGCAGTTAAGACGGCTTTAGAACACGAAATACCGTCTGGAAAACGAAAGTTCGCCCATCTAGCCCTAATTAGATTAGGTAGAGAAATATGCGTCGCGCGGGGGCCGCAGCACGGGAAGTGCCCGCTTACGGATTTGTGTGACTATTACCAAGCGACGTCTCGCGACGCCAATCACACTTGCTGAATGTTCATAGAAATCGGACTGTTTCAAGATTCATTGGGCTTCTGGTTTCAATCTTGAATTTCTTGTATATGGTGCTCGCCAAATCGATGCATTTGTTTTCCTCGCCGTGACTTGTGACGATCTTTTCCGGTCGGGGGTTTAATCGCTTAACGTATTCAATTAGTTGTTGTCGGTCTGAGTGCCCAGAGAATCCATCAACCGTCTCGATATTCATATTCATTTGCATGGTGGTGGTTTTGCCGTTGTTTGACATCGGCAGCTCTTTCCACCCTTTCTGTATGCGCCGCCCGAGCGTCCCTTCTCCTTGATACCCTACAAAGACTAAGGTATTATTCGGCTGTGGTCCAAGCGCTTTTAGATACTCCATTACGGGGCCACTGTTGAGCATTCCTGAGGTGGCGAGAATTACACACGGTTCTCCCCGCACAATGTCGTCGCGCATGTTTTGCTCCACCCGCACGAAACTATCTGAGAGAAACGGATTCATGCCCTCGTGAAATATCATGTTTCTCAAGTCATTATTGAGGTACTCGGGATACGTCGTATGAATAGCAGTCGCCTCCCAGATCATGCCGTCGAGGTACACGGGTATTTCGTCAATTATCTTCTTGCGAATCCCCTCCTCGAGAACGATCATAACCTCTTGGCTTCGTCCCACCGCGAATGCCGGTATGAGTACTTTGCCGCCCTTTGACAGCGTTTGGCGTATGATGGAGTACAGCTTGTTCTCAGCCTCTCGTCTCGACGGCGTTTGGTCGTGTGGTCCGCCGTAGGTCGCCTCCATTATCAACGCCTCGAGCCTTGGAAAGCTATTAACTGCCGCGTCAAACAGCCTGGTTTGTTCGTACTTGAAGTCTCCAGTGAAAGCGACGTTGTAGAGCCCCTCACCCAGGTGAAAGTGAGCTATCGATGAGCCTAGGATATGTCCCGCATTGTGGAACGTCAGTCGTACGTCGGGGGCTATGTCGGTGACTCCGCCATAGTTCAACGCAATCGAGTGTTTTATGACTTCCCGAATCTTAGCTGAATCGTAGGGAATCTTACGGCCTTCGCGGGCCGCCACATCAATGTAGTCGAGTTGCAGAAGCGACATGAGGTCACGCGTTGGCGGCGTGCAGTATATCGGGCCTTCATATCCGTACTTGAATAGGAGCGGGACCAGGCCTGCGTGATCGAGGTGTGCGTGCGTAACGACAACTGCGTCAATCTGGTCGAGGGGGCTCACTTCAGGTGCGTAAAGATAGGGCGTGGCATTGTCTTCTGATCCTACGTTAACACCGCAGTCGACTAGTATCCTCGATTCAGGCGTCGAGAGCACAAAAGAGGTTCTACCGACTTCACGACATCCGCCGAGAGTAGTCGCCCGTATCCATTGGTCTTTTGAGGTGACCTCCCTGTGAATCTTTCGGCCCATCGCTTTCAGAAGCTCCTTACGCTCGTCGCTGAAAGAACGTAAGTACTGGCGTATCTCCTTCACAGTAACCGATTCGATCGGAGGGGTTCGCACCACACGTGGCGTCCATCCTATTTGCTTTGTAATCTCTCGGAGTGTGGCGCCGTGTCTTCCGATTACAAGTCCCGGTTTTTTGGCCTCAATAACGATCTCACCGGTGTCTAGGTCAAAATAGTGGTTCGTAATACCTGCCTCTTCGGGCACGATATCGCGTATTTCTTCTATTGACTTCTCGGGGTCTGCCAGAACGCGAGGATCTGGCCTTACTACTATGCGCTTACGCAGTTCTCGGGCGAGTTTTTTAACTATCTCTCCATTGTCTGCGAACGCGCGAGGATCGTCAGTGTAGATCACGACTTCGGGCCCTTCAAACTCAAGTTCGGTAATCGTGATGTTAGAAGGCAAGCGATCTTTCACACGCTGTGTTAACTCAGTAAGTGCTTCTTCAACTGGCATTGTGTGACTTCCACAAAAACAAAAAAAAATACGAGAATAAAAGTTGGCAAGAAATAGATTGTTTAGATTGCTAGAGCGGCCTTTCTTTTGTCTATCTCATCCTTGTTTACTTCGACATATCCCTTTGCAGTGATCTGCACGATCCGCATGTCGTTGCCTGAGGCCGAATCTCTCTTCATTGCGGACGAAAGCGCTCTAATAGCGAGGTCTACCCCATCCTCGACGGAGATTTTTTCGCTGTATCGATCTTCTATGACGCCAAAAGCTAGTGGAGATCCCGATCCCTGCGCTGAAGCCAAGCGCTCTTCTATTTGACCTCCTACAGCATCCAAGGAATACAGCGACGTGGCGTTCTTATCGAAGCCGCCTATCATGAGTTGCACAAAAAATGGGTAGTAACGGTTGTTGTTCAGAATGTTCGACAACAAAGTCGCTATTGCTCCGACGGTCATCGGTTTGCCCTGTCGCATCTTGTATAATTTAGCCTCTACGGTAATGGTGCGCACAAGGCTCTGCGCATCGCCTACGCCGCCAGCGATCGTCATACCGACGAGATCATCAATTTGATAAATCTTCTTGCCTTCTTTGCTGGATATGAAGTTGCCCATAGTCACGCGGCTTTCTGATGCGAGCACAACACCGTCCTTACAGACTATACCTATAGTAGTCGTGCCTTTATAGTGGTCGTCGACATTAGTCATTTTATGTCCTCAGCAAATAGTAAACAAAAACCAGTAAACACTCTCTAATTCTGTACGTTTCTATTTAAACCTATCTATATGCTGGTAATCGGCAAAGATTCGCAGAATTGCACTTAATCCAAATTGCACGCTCGATTGGTGCTATTCAAAATCAACTTCTACAATTATAGTTATGTTCTCAGACTTTTTCAACTTTTCGACAAAGCCGCGATCGAGATCTGCCGCTGCCTTGTCTGCACCGATCATAAGCGTGCGCCCTGAGGTGAACCCACTCTTTCTGACAACCATATCATTCGCATCTGATTGCGCTAAATCAGCGCTTCCGAAACCTGTGATAACTTCACTCGCGTGTCCCGTGTGTATCCTAAAGCGGACTTTCGCGGCGTTGGTCTTCAAGACAGCTTTGACTTCGCTGGTCAGATCGCTTAGAGCTTTGTCGGCCAAAACTGCAACAACGCAATCTGCCCGTCTTGAGATATGGGCATCTTTGGTGATTTGAAGCGTCGTTTTGTGTCTCGCTGTAATATTGCTATGGCCCTTGGCTCGGATCGTGTCGCTTATCATCCTATATTCTATATTTATACTCCTCTGCGCAAGTATTGGTTGATGCGTAATGAATCGAGAGATAAACCTTGAGTGTTACTCGTGCTCGCCAGATAAAAAAGTGCTGCACGAAGTCCTGCACAGCGGTAAGAAACTCGTGGTGCGCTGCACAAGCTGTCACGTAACGCATCAGGCTGAACCAGCGGATCGTACCCCGATGGTGAAACTCAAGGTCGTCGTGAGCAATTACGATCAATCATACGTGCGATGGTTTGACGTAGGAGTGGGTGAGCGATTGGGCGTCCGAGAAGAGATGATCGTGGAAAATGGGTCGATTGACGCCGTGCGGATCACCGCTATCGAACTTAGTGACGGAGTGCGAGCAACCGAAGCTGGAGCCGAGACGATTAGGGTGGTTTGGGCGCAAAAGATCGATAAGGTAGTCGTTAAGATCGCAGTTCACACAGGCAATATCACACGATCGTATAAAGTGCCGTTTGACGGCGAAAAGGAATTTGTTGTTGGGCACGAAGAACAGCATGGAAAGATTGCGCGGGTTAAGGTCAGGCGGGGCCCCGTTCTTGACCGCGCAGGGCAAAGCGTAAAGGCAAAAGACGTTGCGAGAGTCTATGTCACAGGCCCCGCGAGGAGAAATGAGCGATCCAGGTCAACCCAACGTGGACCTCGCAAGTCGACGATTAGGCGGTAAACAAACGATGTCCTTGGAGCCGGAACGAATATCACTGCTGCAAAGCTTAAAGCGCCGGGGTATAAGTGAGCGAGTAGTAAGCGCGATGAACACGGTAAAGCGCGAAGATTATGTGCCTCACAGATTGCACGATTACGCGTACCACGATGAGCCGCTGCCAATTGGAAACGGACAGACGATTTCTGCCCCTCATATGGTTGCCATAATGTGTGAACTCCTTAGCGTTGAGCCGTCGTCAAATGTACTTGAGGTAGGAACCGGTTCCGGTTATCAAGCTGCTGTGCTAGCGCACCTTGCGGGGGACGGAATTGTCTACACAATCGAGAGATTTGAGCGGTTAGCGCAAGAAGCTAGGAAGCGCGTGCCTGCGAATGTGATCGTTAACACTGGCGACGGGTCTTTGGGGTTCGCTGAAAAAGCTCCGTTCGACAGGATTCTTGTCACTTGTTCGGCTCCTGACATTCCGCCTCCGTTGCTTGCACAGTTGAAAGCTGGAGGTCGAATGGTACTACCGTTGGGAAGGGGACTCCAAGAACTATACTTGGTTTGCAAGAACCACGAGATAACAAAAGAGGCGCACGGGGCCGTCGCTTTCGTTTTGCTTTTCGGCAAATATGGGTTCAGTGAGTCGCGTGACGGTGGGCGAGCCAACCGCTTCTGTTTCTAACCCACAAGCTACCTTCACAGCCACTGGGAGAGTGATCTCTGATCTGCACCCTTTTGAGCGTTAGCCATCCTATTTAAGGTGTTTTCCACCCTGTCTCGCGAGAAATCGTGCGCATCACAAAGGAAACTGAGAAGTTCTTGCTCTTTTGCAGGCGTCCACGCTAAACTATACTCGTCAGTGACGTCTGGGTCGAGGAAAAATTGTTTGATTGGGCCATAGTCAATGCTCGCGCCAAGATTATCCAGCGCTTCTGCAATGCCAAAGCGTTTAATCATCTTTAAGGCTTTTTTTGGTCCGATCCCTTTTACTCCTTTGTTGTAATCAGTGCCGACAAGGATGCCGACCTCAATGAGCTGCTCTCGAGTAATTTCCAAAGAGGAGAGAATGTCGTCGAGCTCAAATAATTCAGGACTGATACTCACGTAAACATTCTTGCCCGGCAGTTTGCGCCGTCCAGTTATCGTCAGGTTTCTGACTAGCCGAGGCGTTCCAAAAAGCAGTGCGTCGGCGTCTTGAGATCCGGTATACGAGACGTCTCCTTTGATTGCCATATACGCCGCTTGTGCTTCTCCTTCGCTCGGAGCAAGGACTACTGGGATTCCGAGGTAACGTAGCAGGGCAACTGAGCTCTCAAGGACTTGACTATCAATTCGAGCCGACGCTTGCGCGTATTTAAACGCGTCAACTCTTCCTTCTGCTCGAGCCTGCACCCATTCTTGCGTCGCACGCTCGCGCGTTTCCCTGCGCCTGATCACGGTGTCCTTTTTCATTTCTGGCGGTTCGCCGTCAAAAACGTAGACTGGCCTGACGCCCGCTTCTATCATGTTAGCGGTTCGATAAAACAGCCCTGAGAGGTGAGAGGTGACCCTCCCCGTACTATCCATCAAGGGCGTCCCGTCCCTCTGCCGGATGATACTTAAGAACTGGTATATCGCATTGTACGCATCAATGGCGACAGTGTCGATATGTTCAAGGTCTATCTTGGTCCGCGGAAGAAGCTCTCCGATTGGAACCCCCATACTATCAACTCAGTGCATTTGTTGCTATGCGAACACCCACATTAAACCTACGTACGGATAAACTTTCCCGAACCTGACTAGCGAAAAACAACGCATCACGACAAGCAGCGGTCTTCTCTATTTTACGATAGTTAGATTCCTCCTAGCGCTTCACGGATCCTTCCATCGCGTTCTTAAGTTCTAAAACGAAGAGGCCGTGGTGCGCGCAACTCTATATATCAGAAGCGCATAAGCCCACGGTAGATGTGGGGCCTGATTTTGCTTGATTTTAGCGACCAAGTTTGTGACAGTCGGTGGATGGGGGGTCTCTTTTCGTGAATGAGGTGCTGAAGCGCATTTCGCCGTTCACCATGATGCTCTTCATCATCGCAATCCAGGTTATTGCGCTTCTATTGGCCAACCCGTTTCGAGCGTCAGACATCCAAGCGTTCAGCAATCCAGAATCCGTGTGGAATCCGCTCTATTACATTTTGCTTATTTTGGTTTTCACAGCATTTTTGCTCCTCATCATCAGGCTCGGCAAACGGTGGGTGATACAAGTTATCATTGGCCTTGTTATCATCTCAACACTTTACTTCGTTTATTCGTCAGTCCTACTCAATCTTGACAGTG
>Ga0255361_1000185_pt1 | contig 12596 bp, 28 predicted proteins | sample GFST75r1metaG_FD_186005 | JGI IMG/M metagenome (GOLD analysis project Ga0255361, IMG submission 186005) | Peat soil microbial communities from Stordalen Mire, Sweden - G.F.S.T75.r1 | ecosystem: Environmental > Terrestrial > Soil > Wetlands > Peat | place: Sweden: Norrbotten County, Stordalen... | reverse complement strand
CTCTATATAAAGGTCGATATTAAATCTCTACCAAAACTCATGTTAGCCTAAGGTTCTACCTGCTTACTCATTGATATTAAAGGAGAATTTGAACAATGACAACTGGAAACCCTAACGACCTCAGCGCGAGATTAGCGGCGATGGAAAAACAGAACGCGACTCTCGAAGAAGCAATGGGTAAGCTCATCGACATCGTAAGCAATCAAGGTAAAGTAGTCGAATCAGTAAAAGCCGGTACCGTCCAGAAGAAACGCCTATTTGGAAGCCAGCATGCGCAGCGCGTAGCAATTCTTGATACCAAAACTAACATTACGTATCCCTCTCTCGCGGCCGTTAGCAAAGCGCTCGCCGGTGAATTCGGAGTGGATCCCGCTGATCACTTCGGGTATTATAAAATCTCTTCCAAGGCACCAGACCGGTTCAAGAGGCTTGAAGGTGCAGAAGCGCAGAAAACCTGGGATGCATCTGACGCCACCAACAAAAAGATCGTCGACGAAACCAATGCCAAGATTGCGGCTGAAAAAGCTGCTGCAGAAAAGAAAGCGGTTGATGACGCTACCGCAGCTGCTGCTCTCGAAGCTGCAAAGAAAGCCGCCGCAGCAAAAAAACAGGGAAAATAAACAAGCAGACCTAGAATATTCAGCCTTAGGGATATTAAAACGGGTAAGCAGGTAGATTAAGAATATTATTTTACTGGGAGCAACAAGTCAATTCGAAAGATTTGTTGCTCTCGGCAGAGGAATATTTATGAAGATGGTCGGTCGTAGAATGTTCGATAGCATGGAAGACTTGAAGTTCAGAGATAAGTATCCTGAGCTAAAAACACTTGATCCATGGGTTGGCCAAGTAGGTCAGAATAAACCATACTCTATTCTTGATGAGCATGATACCTATCTTGGTGTTGCTATGATCTACAACATAGACTATACTAAATCCGAGGCAGAACTTGGAGTATCAATCAATAATAAGCCGTATTGGGGCAAAGGTTATGGAACTGCTGCCCTTAAATTCCTTATCGAAACGTGTAGAATATCAGGTATAAAGCGCGTCTACACGAAGGTATCAGAAGGAAACACACGCGCTCTTTTTCATGAGCAAAAGGCTGGTATGCAACAATACGGAAAATCTGTTATCGATGGTGTTTCTTTTATTCTATTGGAACAATATCTCATAATCTAAAAAAGGAGGAAAAACTGAAATGGCTATTCAAGGTTATTGCGTGAAAGACAAGAAAATGGTTGACATCAAAGACCCGGAAGCGTATTTGATGAAAAACAATCGGCCGGCAGTCCGTGGTACTTGCCCGGATTGTGGAACCAAAGTGTTCAGAATTGGCGTACCTAAGTAAACATCTGTCATTGTTTTCTTTACTCTGTAGCGAAGAGATAGGTATGAGGGTATCAAATTTCTTGGCTACAGAGATAGGGAAAACAGTAAGCCTGCAAGCTTGTTGTTGCCCTAGGCTGGATATGGACTCCACACCATATCCAGCCATATAAGGAGTATGGTAGTGTATCAGGATTGGAATGAAGTTAATCTACTTGGTGCTTTGTTATCAATGGAAATTGATTGTACCATACGCCTTGCGAACAATAACAGTAAGTCATTCAAGTGTAAGCACGGTGTACTATTTACGCAACAGGATGTCCAGTACGCTGCAAGCAGTAAGGATTGGTCTAAGATAACAAAGATGCACAATGAGGGAAGTAAAAGACATGCCTAAGAAACTTGGTAAATGTGCACGATGCCCTGAAAAGCTCGTTGCAGGCCATTTTCATAATATGAATGGAGCTCGACTTTGTGATAACTGCTATCCATATGTCAAGGATCCAGAAAGTGGAAGGTTGATGTACAAGAAGCCTATTGTATCTCCTGAGGTAGTTGCAGAGCATAAGATAGTAATCGGTTCTGCAATACCTATTATAGAAGAACCTAAAAAGGAACAACCATAATGAATGCCAAGACTGCAAAAATAACAGACTATATCTATTGTGAAGATTGCCAAGAATTCGTTGACTTCTGGAAGTACAATCATAATATCATCGATGCAGGACATAATGGCTGCAGCTGGCGATACGTAACAAAAGAAGAACTTGCAGACTGTATTGAAGCATGTAGAGATGGTGGTTGCTTTGACGAAGAGTTTATTGGTCCAGTATTGATTGTTAAAAGGCCTGAAGACAGCAATGGTAATATAGTTGAAGCGAGTTAATAAAGGCTGGGTCGATGTATTGGGTTATCTGCAAAAATTACCCAGTACGAAATTTATCTAGCCAATATGGAGAATAAAATGAGCAGAATGGTAAAGCACTTCCTGTAGTAAGGAGGTGCAAGATGAAAATCTACAAATCTTGTCATTGTACTGTTTGCAGAAGACAATCACAAGGTGGTACTACTCGAAAGGAGTCACGAAACACAGCACATAGGAAGTTTCGCAGAATATCAAAGGAACTAATTCTATACGAGAATTATGAGCCACCAATAATTTCTACTGGGTATTTAGATTAGTATATAAGGATGGGCCGATTTGGTAGGGTTATCTTTCTGGGAGTTATTCCCTCCATGCTACTTGCCTATCCGTTAACAACAGAATAGTAAAAGGATGGGTCGACTTGGAAAGGTTATCAATAATTTTTGGTCGTGAGTTCGATTCCCACCGGTGTGAAAGCACTGTAGCTCAGTAGGTAGAGCAAAGATCGGCGAAAGCCATTTCCTTTCCTGATTACTTACCTATCCATTAACATCAGAATAAGATTGGGCCGAATCAGAGGGTTATCGGTGTATATGCCCTCTGAAATACTTGCCTAGTCATATAGGAGAACAGCATGTCGTATCTTAATAACAACTTTGGAACAAAACAGACTTCTCAATCTGAGAAAATTCCTGGGTCAACTCAAGTACCAAACTCTGCTGGTGGATTTGCTTGGAAAGTAGATGACTGGAAGAGACTAGACCGCTTTTTAATCCTTGGTTCAGAAGGTGGTTCATACTATGCTAATGAGCGCAAGCTGACTAAAGACAATATCGAAAGCGTTATGAACTGCATATTCTCTGATGGCCAGCGCGTTATTAATCGTGTTATTGAAATCAGCGAAGCCGGTCGCGCACCAAAGAATGATCAAGCACTATTCGTTCTTGCTGCATGTAGTGCATCAAAAGATCAATCAGTTCGTATGAGTGCACTTGAAGCACTACCGTCTGTTGCAAGAATTGGTACACATCTGTTCCACTATGTCTCGTATGTTGAGCAATTCAGAGGTTGGGGAAAAGGCTTACGACATGCAATTGGTGACTGGTACCAGAATAAAGATCTTAACTCAGTTGCATTCCAAGCCGTTAAATACCAGCAAAGAGATGGTTGGGGACATTCCGATCTACTGCGCTTATCACACCCGAAAACTACTGATATGGATCGTAGTGCCGTCTACAGCTATATGGTTGACGGTATGGAAAACCTTAAACCAACAGAAAATGGCATGATGTATAACCATAAGCTGAGCAAGCCGAAAGATGAGCCAACATTTGAGACGCTGAAAGTTGAGATTCCTCAGATAATTCTTGCGTTTGAGCACGCAAAGGAAGCAAAGACTGAAGCTGAGATAATCTCTCTTATTAAACACAGCAAGCTTACCATGGAAATGATTCCTACGCAGTTTCATGATTCACCGGCTGTTTGGGAAGCAATACTACCAAATCTCGGTCTTACTGCCGTAATCCGCAATCTTGGTAATATGGCAAAGTGCGGATTCTTAATTGATGGCAAATGGTCTGCTATAGCTGATGTGCGTAATATGATAACGAACATCAGTGTACTAAGAGTAAGCCGTGTTCATCCGTTTGCTGTTCTTACTGCACTCTATACTTACCAAGGTGGACACGGTCTGCGTGGTAAAGGAGAATGGCCAGTCTCTAGTGCTGTTGTTGATGCATTAGATAATGCATTTTATCTGTCCTTTGGCAATGTTGAGCCAACTCACAAACGACTCATGCTTGCACTTGATGTATCTGGTAGCATGACTTGGGATAATATTGGTGGTGTACCCGGATTAACACCAAGAGTAGCTTCTGCTGCGATGTCGATGGTGACATTTAAGGCAGATAATAATACTATGATAACAGCATTTAGTGACGGTATAACACCGATAGGTGATATCGGTCATTTAAGTCGATTATCAGAGGTTGTGCATACTGTTGAACATATGCCTGCAAGTTCAACCGATTGCTCGTTACCTATGGGATATGCCTTAACTAACAAGATTGCAATTGACGCTTTCATCGTTTACACTGACTCAGAGACTTGGTCAGGTAATATTCACCCTAAACAGATGATTGACAAATACCGCAATGAAATGGGAATACCTGCTAAACTGATTGTTGTTGGTATGATAGCAAATGAGTTCAGTATTGCAGACCCAAATGATTCTGGTATGATGGATGTTGTTGGATTTGATACAGCAGCACCAGAGATAATGAGCAATTTTATAAGGGAATAAGATGAACAAACGAGTACAAGAGATAATTGACCGTCAAGTCCAAATAAGCAGTGAAATGAGGCGAATTGCAACAGAACTCACTAAACAGAATTTTAGAGAGTCAATAGATAAGATAGTACATCTATCAATGGAAGCAAGCAAATTGAGTAATGAATTATCAAGTTATTCTCTAAATGGAAATGAGCTTGATGAAGTAGAGTCTTATTGGAATAAATAAGGAGGGTTAATATGGCAAAGGGAAAAGAAACAGCACCAAACTGCCCAGTATGTGGGGAGTTCATGGACAAGGTAGTTGCACAAGTCAATGCACAAGCTGGTAATGAAGGAAAAGCCATTATTGGCAAAACGTACATCTGTTGGGTGTGCACCAACGCACATAATGTCCCTGTTTAACAACATGCTGGCTGGCGGAATAGGTAGACGCTGGAGGGTAGACAGTAAACCGAACTCAATCGGGAACAGAGCAGGAGCCTGACCCAAGCTCCATTAGTCTCGAAACCTGACTTACGGTGTTTAGGAATAGTCAACCCGTCTAGGTTGTCCATCACTTAGACGCTGTGAGATAACGCATTCCGTGAGTGAAAGATCTGTCATCTGAGGTGACATAGCACCGATTATGGTGTGAACAAATCCTCAAACCAGCAAAAGCTTGCAGGTGAAAATACAAATCAAACGCCTGAGCAAAAATAGGCAGACAGGCAGCCCATCTGCAAGCTCAATTTGATTACTCACTCTAAAAGAGAGTAAGTAAAATATAAAAGGAGGAACACAATGAAAATCACATGCACTGGTAACCTTTCTCAGGAGAACTCTGGGAACAATATCGTCGGTGCACCGATCAGCATCGCAATCGGCAAACCCGATACCACAGTCGATACGCTGAACGCAACGACAGATGGTTCCGGAAACTTCTCAGTCACCGGTGCCAACGACTATCCGCCCGGCGCATATACTGCACAGGCGAGTTTCGCTGGTGACGCAGATGACAACCCTGGCGAATCCCAGGTAGTGCCGTTCACTGTTGGAAATGATGACGTATTGCTGACCTTAACTGTAGCAACGTCGTAAAGGATGTGGAAAATGATTATTGATGAAGACGCGCGTCATCATCACCATCATCGGAAGAATGATGTTATACTGACGCTAAGAGTGCAAGTAGGGCATCATTATTTCCCGCGGCATCCACACCCACTTCATCATCCACCACATCATAACCCGCCACATCATCATCACCATCATTGGTGGTGGTAGGCAAGAGAGCTAGGGACTGGGGGATGGCTCTGGTTCTCTTTTAACATACGGCCAGCGAAAGGTGAAGATACCGTAAATTCGGCTTGTATCATCTAGTAACCGCACGGAAAGGTTAAGCGGATTCGCTTGAATGAGTTGGCTCCTGTCGACATCGATCAGCAGTGCCCGCTACTGGCCGTTTATATTGCTTGGTGAGGGAAACTGAACTTAGAGAATGGACTGAAGGAATTCAGTTCCTCTATGGCAAAAGACCAACATGGCGGTTAGACGCCAACCAAGCAATTGGTCTGAGTGAGAGCACCCCTAGTGGGTCACACATTCTAGCTCAGATCATCGCGTTAGGTTTGGTCTGGGCAATATGCTGATAAGGCTTGCCCAGACCAAGCTATGAAAAGGAACAGATTATGTACAAGTATGAATTTGTAGGGGATAGGCCAATCAAAACCTTATCAGGTTTGGTGATAGCATCCGACTTTAAACGCATAGCGATAGGTAACCGTGGTTCTTATGTTGAGTTTGGAACAGAACAGATTGTTCCCAGTGCGGTACATATTACAGCTACGCACCATTACTATTATGTTGAATACAAGACCACTGATGGTATTAAAGTCTACTATCAGCTTCACAGAGTTAGTTATGCCAATTATGTTCCCGAAATGTGGTATATTGCGCCAATGCATTTACAAGGATTTGAACGAACAATTAGAACTGTAGGGAGATTAGATTAATGCCTAAAGCAAAACAGCAAGACAGCGATAAGAAAAGAAAGAACAATCCCGGTAGCACAACTACAAGTGATCTGAAGAACCAACACATGAGAAGAAGCCGCGCGAAGCAAGCAAGACGTAATAAGAAAGGATTGCCATCAAATGCCACTAATTGAAGAGATGTATGCATTCATCAGCTATGACAAGGATGATAATGATGAAGGTCTCACTGCTTTACATGGTGGCTACGGAGTTTGGATGCCAATGGTTGGTGCAGATATGGCAAGAGTAGAGTCACTCAAGCCTATTGCAAGGCAGATTGCAGCAATGACCGGTAAGAACATTAAGATTTGTAAGTTCAGCACACGGGAAGTGCTTGAAATCATCGAGGCTTAAAGATGAAAAGGGATAAAGATTTTATTCAGATGTGGCAAGAAGCAATTGACGATGACCCATATTGGCAGTTTGAAGATTTACTAGAAGAAAATCCCGAAGAAGCTGAAAGAGTTTGGGATGAAATGAGAATCAAAATAATAGTGAATAAACGAATGGGTCTCTTAGTACTTTAACAACAGAATAGCTTATAGTTATTTAGAGCAGGGCAGGAACTGACTAAGGAGGTGAAAATGAATAAGTTCCTTGCTAACAGATGGTTTACAATTCCATTACTCGTTGTTGCATCAGCTGTTGCTCTTGCAATACCTGTTATTCCAGTCTTGGCATCAAGTAAGATAGATGTACCTGTTGCACAGTCAGTAGGTTTATTTGATGATTCCTCGATTCCAAGTCCGTATACGACAACAATTGGGGTAACTGGTACGGTAGGATATCCAATTCCGACTTCAACGTCTACTGTAACAACGACTATAACTGTTACACCAACATCGTCGACTACACCAACGGCTAGTACATCGACTACATCAACAACCCCTACTATGTTGATTACGCCCACAACTGTAACAACAACAGTTACCTCTACTGTAGGTGGTGCAATCTATTTCATTGCTCCTACAGTAACTGTAACAACCCCATCTACAACGGTTGTAACAACGGTGTTAACCAGTTTTGTTCCAGTATCTACTACGATTGTATCTACGTCAACCTATACTTCAATGATTATCACATCTTTGATATCAACAACGACACTGACTAATACTGAGACAAACACTGCTACAACAACGGTTACAAAGACTGTAACAGACGAGACCAAGCTCCATCACTTATGGGTATGGTTCTGGATAGTAATTGGTGGTGCAGTCGTAATACTTGCCATTACATACCTTATTGCCAGTAGAAATAAATAAAAGATGTTCCTGCTCTGCTCTAAATATATAAGGAGAATAGTATGAAGATAGTTAAGCGTGAAAACCGACATACTCATCCGTCATTACACGGGTCAAAGGTTTGGCCAAAGAAAAAGGTATTTGAGACTAAAGTTTGGCCACGACCAAAGAAGATTGTTGATAAGCCTGACTTAGTTGTTGAAGACCTTAGCGCAACTTGGAAAGAACTTACTGAATCAGAACTTGCAAAGATAAGTATAAATCCTGATGAGGAGAACGCAAATGCCGAAAGACAGAACACGCCTTTGCCCAAAGTGCAAGGGACACAAGAAATTAATCCATAGAGGCATTCCTGGCTTAACAGAAGCTTATGAGACAACTTGTGGTCGATGTGGAGGAACCGGAAGGGTACAGTAGTAAAGGAAAAGTCAGAAGCAAAAGATGTATTTGACGGAGTAATGTTAGGAGGGTTGAGTACAATGAATACAGTATGGGAAATGATTGGAGTAAAAGAAGGCACTCAGAAAATCTTCCTTGATATGGGATGGGAACCATTCGCAGTTATATCACAGCCGTACCGAGCGGATAATATAATGGAACAATGTTACGCTACTATTGTGTACTTAAGAAGACAAGTACGAAAGGACTGATAAAATGAACGACCCATGGCAATTAGTTGATGAGTGGCAACTTGAAGAAGGACCAGATGGTGAAATAGAAGAATCAACCTTTGTTCCTGTAATCAAACCTGCTATTCCTATTGAAGAAGTTAATAGCCTTAACGACGCTTCTCTCGAAACACTTACTTGCGTCATTTGTGGTAAGCAGTTTGATACAAAGGGGATACTTAGAGTTTGTACACCATGCTGGGACGAACTCAAAACTATGCCAAAGGTGTATCTTCACCTTGTTGATTCAGAGAAATACGACCAAGGTGTTGTTACTTGGGACCATGGCAATATTGGTAGTCAACCTCATGATCCTTCTGCTGTACCAATCGGCATTTGGGGAAAATATGGTGCGGAAGGTGAAAAGCTTACATACTGGGTAAGTCTATGTAAGCCGGTTGAAGCAATACATGACATGATGACACAGTTCCAAGCCGCAGTTAGTGAAAGAGCAGCCCTATTCAAGGCGCAGATTAGATATGCGGATAATACGCTTGATAATAGCGGAACTGGATACAAATTCACTAAAACTGTAAGACGATCAGCACCAACTGCACCTAAACCTATTCCACCAGTTGTACCTGTATCAGCAGCTGATAAGTTAAAGAACTTTTTAGGGAGATAAAATGACAAGCAAGAGGTGGGAATCAATAATAAACGGTATATCTATAGAGGATAATACTGAATACCGGCTTCTCAGACAAGGTAGTGTGATGTCTGTACAGAAACTCATTAAAGAACCTGAATGGGTTGATATAACAAACGAATGCTGTATCAAGCAAGAGGAATCCAAGCGCAATACTGGTATATTTGCTATGCTAATCCATGGTGAAACAACCATTGCGTATTTTTGTCTTGAATGGACAGATAGATACAAAATAGAACTTGCAAAGGGTGCTACTATTTCTTTTAGTGTATTCATGAAGAACAAATAACTTGGAGTAAACTTCTATGGAACTCTTTATCATGAAAATTGCTTGTCCTAAATGCGGTAGTGATACATTTATGCGTGGCTGTTTTGTAAACGGAGTTGAAATCCCTGAATTACCTGATATACCATGGATAAATGAAACTGATCCATCAAAGAATAAGAAACGCTTTGACATGTGTACAAATCGTCATCATTTCAATATCAGACCATTCATTGATGATGATTTGCATTATGTCTACGAAGATAAGCTTGATGAGGCAGAAACTATCACAAGAGAGCGTCTATTTGCTATCCTCAAGCTAAAAGGGGATATTGATGGAAACAATAAGAATATGCAAAAGACTACCAAAGAACGGGTTTCGGCTAAACAACGGGAGCGTCCTGCAGCTAAGCATATTGGACGGGGTAGAAATTCAGGTACGTAATAATAGGCAAAAGCCAATTTGGGTAACAAGAAGGAGTAATAGACATGGTAAAACTAGTAATGCTGGAAGGCAAACTGACGTGGTTGATTGATTTCTCACCGTCTGTAGTCGTTATGATTGCATGTGACCCGAATGAATTGCAAGCATTAAGGGAAGACATTGACCTTGCAATTGCTAAGCAGATTGTCGATGATAAAGAGCAGGCTAATGATGAATCAAAGACAGATTAATATGTATACGGAGCTTGATTACCAACAGATTGAACTTCGTGTCTTTGCTAATCTAGGTAAGCGTAGGCCTTGGTATAAGAGGTTCTGGTACAAGTTATTCTGTAGGCATAGCTGGAAAAATATCTATAGTTAAGGAAGTAGTATATGTCAGAAAAAGAATCAAATCTAATTCCAGTCTTTGAAGTCCATCTCAAGTGCAGCAATTGTGGTAATAGCTGGCTAGAACGGTTCGGTATTGGTACAGTTGTGAAACAGGAGGGTATCTTTTACCCTAAAGTAATGGTTCATGGTCCTGAAACACACTCTTTTGAGGCATTTACTTCAACTATACACTCGCTGAAATGCCCAGTATGTGATGCTGAAGATATTACTGTAATATCTAGGAATCCAATAAAATATGAGGAGAATAAACCAAAATGAGTCAGGAACAAATCCGTATCTGTGGGTACAGAAAGGTCGGCGGCACCTATCTTGTCGGTTCGGTGTTTACCAGAGGTTGTGATCGATTACCCTTTGTAATACATCGTTGCCCAACTTGCATGTCGGGAATTAAATTCTCGCGAGGTTTCCAGTGGATTAATTGGTCAAAGTATGCCGGCAGTCATGTCGGAGAGGAAGTACACTGCAATGACGACTTATCTTGCTATGTCTGTAATCCGAGTCAATTCCCGCAACCGTTCGGACTTCTATGGGTTGGACAAGAATACACACCTGCAACATTCCTCGCTGAAGCTAGAAAGCTTGGTATTTCAAAGCGCGTACCTGCTAAGCCGAGGAACGTCAAACCGGGCACAATCGTACTATTGGCTCATAACGATGCCGGAAATGGTATTGAATCAGAAAATCCTTATCAATCAACTGAAGACAGCGATGAAACCGACGAGCAAGCACCGAAGAATCATCCAGGTATCTTCGCGGCATTTGTTGTCTCGCAAATTGATAAGCTCATTTGGAAGCACGAAGCTGATGATGAAACGATCGCAAAGCTCAAAGGGCAGGGAATCAACCCAGTCATTGTCAGAGATGATGATTTGGACCACAGCCCTGATGTTAGTAATGACTTTTCAGAAGATGAACGAGCTATGCATGAGCTCAATGACCTCAAGCAACGATTTGTCAAGCACCAAGGAGTAACATGACAAAGCTAGACAGACATATCGAGGGCAACTCGAATGCTAAAGATGATCCAGATGAAATTATGAACATAAAACTGTGCGGCAGATGCTATGAGCGCGTAGATGAGCTATTCCCTGCAAATTGCAATGAGAAGCCAGAGAAGCTTCTTGGTGAACCTATCGGAATGTATCATTGCCCAGAATGTGGCGCTATGGTTATAGCAGGTCTTGAGCATCCAATGCTATGCAAACGATGCTTAGATAGAAAACACCCTGGATATGACGAAATAGAAGAGAAAAGGAGTTAGTATCGTGTTTCACTTTCATTGGCATTACAGTAACAAGAAGTTGTCGGGATTCTGCTTCAGCTTTGCACCAACTAAGAGAACGCTTAGTGTTAAGTTCAGAGAAGAAGTAAAGCGTTGCTTTAAACCTGAGATATTCTCTTGGAGTTGAATTTATGAAATGACGTTGGTCAGCACTTGGTTGGTTTGTACTCATCTGTGGTATTCTAATTCCTGCAACTGTCTTAACATTCTGGTTCCCAAAGGTAGAATTATCTCCTATATTCTATCTTAAGCTAGCATTGCTACCGTTAACTATTTGGAGACTTTATCGTCTAATCGCATGTGATACTGGGCCATTCTCAATCTTAAGATGGATAAGAGTAAAGATGGGTGTAATCTATTCAATTAAAGAAGATGGTTCAACCGATTGGTCTCATTGGTCTACAAATGATGGTTCATTCGCTGAAGGACTAACTTGCTGTAAATGCGCTCCTATTTGGTGGTCAGAACTTATGACAATGATTATGCTATATTGCTCTGACAAACTATTCCTCTTTATTGCGATACCACTAAATATGAGTGCGTTTACATTGGTATTTGAGAACATAATCTACGCGCCTAGAGTAAAGGATTAACATAAGGAGTATTTAATATGGCAAAGGTCTTAATAACAGGTGGTTGTGGTTTTATTGGTAGCAACCTTGCTGCACACAGAATAGAACTCGGTGATGATGTAACAGTACTCGATAATCTATCACGCCCAGGTGGTGGTTCTAGAAAGAACTTAGAATACCTTAATAGCAAATATGTGAGTTCTAATAGATTCCACTTCACCTTTGGTAGCGTTTACAATCTCGGTCGGGTGTCTCAAGCTGTATATGGTAAAGATATCATATTTCACCTTGCTGCTCAAACAGCTATGACAACATCAATTGATAGCCCACACCTTGACTTTCAGACAAATGCAATGGGTACATTCTACATACTTGAAGCGGCAAGACGTCGTGGAAGTAATCCAATAATACTGTATACATCTACCAATAAGGTTTACGGTGATCTTACCAAACGCAAAGTCGAACTTGAAGAGCAAGATCATCGATGGGCATTCAGAAACATTATTGGTGTTGATGAATCATACCCACTTGACTATGAAGGACCTTATGGGTGCTCAAAAGGTACCGGAGACTCTTACATGCTTGATTACGC
>Ga0255361_1000182_pt1 | contig 12666 bp, 13 predicted proteins | sample GFST75r1metaG_FD_186005 | JGI IMG/M metagenome (GOLD analysis project Ga0255361, IMG submission 186005) | Peat soil microbial communities from Stordalen Mire, Sweden - G.F.S.T75.r1 | ecosystem: Environmental > Terrestrial > Soil > Wetlands > Peat | place: Sweden: Norrbotten County, Stordalen... | reverse complement strand
GATATATAAACTTTTCATAATCCATTTAAATGAGGATGATGATGAATATAAACTTTTCCTAAGTAAATTAGATGCATCCTATGATTTCGAGTGGAAAGATTACTCATTTCAAAGTGAAACCCTCCATATGGAATTCGAAGAGCAAATGGAACTTGTTGATGTGATTATAATTTTATCCGGTCTATATATTAAAAATAGGAAACTAATAAAGAAACAGATAGATGTAGCAGTAAAACTAAGAAAACCTATAATAGTTATAAGACCCTACGGTATGGAAAATGTGCCATCTGCTTTAGAACAAATAGCAAATGAGGTAGTAGGATGGAATACTCCATGTATAGTTGATTCAATACAAGAAACCCTGGAAGAAAATGATATAGATTAAAATACATCCTATAAAAGTCTATAAAAATTAAAACCGGGCAGATGGTTAATTATGAGTTGTTATATTAAACATATGAAAGATTTTCTAAATGATTTGGAAATACCTCTGGAAACCAAACAAGAAAGAAAGAATGCAGATTTAGCTATTAGAAAAGTTATAGGCAAGACTAAAAACGATAAATGCAACATGGTTTGGTTGGAAGTTAAAGTCTGGCTTCAGGATGAGGATATGAAGCAGAAACTAGCAGACGACCTTAAATTAGAAGAAATAAGTTCCTAAAGGTTTAATAAGCATCTTTCAAATAATTATGTTTAACATCTATTAGAAATTCCTTAAAAAATATTTTAAAGTATCTTATCTGAATTAAGAATGAATCTATTAATTTTCTCAAATATTAAATAATGAAAAACGGATTTACTTTTTTTAAAAAAAATCTAAGGTAATTTTATTTTTTCTTTCAAGCTCTTTCGGTGGTTCTAACTCTATATATTCCATTTTATTTTCTTTTAAAAGTTCACGAGCATCATCTGTTAAAGATGGAGAAACCAATATTCCACGCACGAATTTTTTATGATCACTAAAATGTTTTAAATATCTACTTAATTGTTTAACTGCATTAATGCCTGCTCTTCGACTTTTTAATTCTAGAATTGTAATTTTACCTTCTTTATCTTTCCCGATTATGTCTATAAATCCGGTTGGAGTGGAATATTCTTTAGATGTAGGTCTGAAACCTTTTTCAATAAGATAAGGATTTTTTAGTATCATTTCCCTCATATCCTCTTCATAACCAGCTAATTCTAGTTCTTTTGTATCTTTTCCTAAATGATATGAGATTAAATGAAGATTTACGATTTCTAATTCCAATATTTCTTCAGGATTTCGCCTAATACCTCGAATAATTAATCTTCCATTTTCTTCTTTCACATAGATTTTAGTTTTAGGCGGCTGCCAGTTTATGGGTTCCAAATTCCGATCTTGGTGAATAATGAATGAACCATCACCCTTAATTAATACAGTTCTTTCCCCAAGTCCCAGTCTACTTACAGCTCTACCTTCATATTTAACTTTACAACAAACTATTAAAATTAAAGAAGCTCTCTTTGAAATACCCTCGTTAATTAGTTCTAAGGCTTCTTTATTTGATGGATTCTTTTTTATTTTTAAAATCATAATTTTAAACCATTTATAAAAGTTTTTTTAGAAATATTCCTATATAGTATCAATAAGTGTAATGTATAAGAATCGAGATATATTAAACAGTCCATAGAAATTCATAGAGAAGAGTTTATACCAATTTACTACAAATAATTAACTCTAAAATAATTTTTTTATTAAATTCAAATTAATATTATTTGGAATAAAAAAACTGATATGCATTAAATAAAAAGAATAAATTCTTTTGTAATTAATGAATATAAATATAAGATATAAATGAATAGAATAAATAAAAATTTATTCATTTTAATTTTGCTTACTAATTTATGGATGTATAAAATGTCTGAAGAACAAATTTACACTGTTGATTTAGAAATAGCACTTATCCATAGAGTGGAACTCTTAGATTTTATTCAAGACAACTATCTCCGCGTTAAAAAAGAAAACTTCAGTGAAATCACAAAGAAATACAGGGAAGATGATGGATTACTTTCATTTAAGGTTTCACAGCCAGGAAAAGATTGGGAGATCGGTGTGGAAATTATAGCTTCTAATCCATTGAAGTTGACTTTATCACCGGATGATAATGTTCCATCTAAATTCCTGGAGGATTTGAAGGAGGATTTATTCTTCTTAGTGCAGTTGTTTGAGGATAATGTACGTCACTCTACATTATACTTCTCTTGGATAGAAGGTAATGATATATTACCAGAACAACCACCCACTAATCGTACAAGATTATCTGATAGATTATTCAGTAGTAATTTAATTTTAATTTACATAATACTCTTCGCATTTTATATAGTAATCTTCTTATTACTCGGATTATTCTATGCAATAATAGGTATAATAGTAATTCAACTTACAACAGTACTACTCTCAGATAGACTATTCCTCCTTACTAACAAGTGGAGAATCACCCCGGAAAATCCATTAGTTCATATAGTAGAATACCAGTTACCCATAGAGGAATATAAAGATTTTCAGAAGAAATTTGGTAAAGAAACCGTCGTGAAAATGAAGAAGGAAATTTATGATAAAACATTAGCTGTGGGTAAGGATCCGACCTGTGAAATAGGGGAGGAGACAATGGAAAGTTATGGTTTCAAATGCAATCCACGCAACAGACTAGTGAAGGTAGTAGATGTGTATAATATCGTGAAACAAGCTGCTGATAAATTTGAAATACCTGTTCCTAAAATAGTGATATCTAATACGATGGTGCCAAATGCAGCAGCTACGGGTCCTAGTCCCCGTAGGGGTTTAGTATTAATAACCACTGGTTTATTGGTGCAGTTAGAGGATGATGAAATCTTAAGTGTATTGGGACATGAAATGGGTCATCTACAGGGAAGGGATCCTATTCTACTCTTCTCCTTAATCATAGCTCAATATATTTTTTACTTAATTGTAATATTACCTATATTAATATCAATTAATGGTTTATTTACTCTGATTTATCTGGTAGCTGTTTTCGCGGTTATTTTCTTTATAGCTAAATTTTTTGAAACACGAGCAGATCTGGTCTCTGCTATGAAGATAGGTCAACCAAAGGTACTTGCAGAATCCCTACGTAAAATTGGTTACACTCGACTGCAACTAGAGAGAACATCATCCATTAAATTACCTCAATGGATTAGTTTCGATACTCATCCACCCATATACTTCCGTGTAGATAGATTAGAGAAGATGGATAGCAATCCCGACGTGAAATATCCCTTTATCCAATCCATTAAAGATATGTTCGAAGGAATAAGACGATCCTTCGGCTAAAAAAAAAATGGATAACCTTACCCGTAGAAACAGCATATTAGATCCTTATGATGCTAACCTAATGGAATCTGAGCCACCACATAGATATTATCATCCATGAAATATGCTTTCAATCTTATAATGGTCCATTAATCTTATCCAAAAGTACCGAGTCCTAATTCATGGCATTTAATACCATATGTTCGATGGCTATGGGATAACGCCACTCGATGTTATTTTGTCGATAGTACTTTTAGCAGTTTGGATGTTAATGGTGCTCATACATCAGTTCATGAATATCGATTAAAGGCAGATCACCTGAGGAATTCGTCAGTTATAAGTTACAAACTCTTAGATTAATGTAAAAAAAGAATATAAGATAAAAAAAATTTGTGCAGGATATTTTTTTTTTAACTATGTGGAACTGACATTTTTACATAGTTACCATCTACGTGTGCAGAGATATTACAGTCTGCTGTGCAAACGCAGGATGCTACTCCTTGAGAAAAATTAGTAACATCTTTGATGGATCCATTAGTAGGTTCAAAGCTTGCTGATCCAAAGTAGGGTATTAATCCTTTACTTGGGTCATGATACTTACCGTTACTATCGTATATAAATTCAGCTTCGACATTGAAATTCTCACCGCTAATTGTTAACACAATCCAGGGATTATAGTTTACAATACCTCCATAATTATTGGAAATTTGTTTAGCCACGTTATCTCCGAAAGTAACTCCCCACCAGTTAAGTGTTGCATCCACGTTTTCACCCCAAGTATAGATAGCACTGCCGTTAATTGCTTTGTTTCCAATAATCCGATTAAATTTTAATTTAGCAGACCCCGGTTCATTAATTAATATAGCACCACCATAACTTTGATTAATATCAGTAGTAGTTACTTTGTTGTTTAAAAAAGTGCTGCCTGTGACTGTCAAATTACCCTGAACATTGATAGCTCCACCACCAACAACTGCACTATTGTTAACGAAAGTGCTGTCTGTTACAATTAAAGTACCATTGTTCATTATGGCACCACCAACATCAGTTACAGTGTTGTTTTTGAAAGTGCAGTTGTTTATAGTAATATTACCATTACCCATGAGGGCTCCACCTTGATCTCCTGCCCCGTTTTCGAATATTAAATTCTGTAAATTGACAGTTACACCTTCCTCAATATTGAATATCCATCCTTTGCCTTGGGCGTTTATAGTAGCTTGCTCAAAACCAATGCCAGTTCCCATTATCTCAAAGTAGAGTTTTTTAGTAATAAAGATGTTATGTTCATAGTAAGTTGCGTTACCTAGGAGCATTATGGTATCTCCCGGACTTGCGGAAATAACTGCATTTGCTATGGTCTGTTTAGGGCCGTTTAAGAATGATTGATAGGTCTCAGATTGACCGTTCCAATTGTCGTTTCCATTGGGGTTGACCCAAATATTCATATTACCATATCCCCTGTTACTACATTGGTAAAAGTTTTAATTTCCTTTTGACTTAGAGGTACTTCACCTTTAATAATCTGCGGATCTGGTAATCTTTTTTCGTTTTTAAATTTCATATTTTTTTTCACCTCGAATTTTTTATGCCCATATTTAATAGAAAATAACAGATATTTTTGGGTTTTCTGTAATGGTGCACTTCAAAAAAAAATATTAAATTTTGAGGTGAAAATTTTCCATTAATACTGACGAAAAATGCCAAGTTTAATAATTTTGTAATCTTTCCTAGGTCTGTGCCCACATATATTAATATTTTATCCATATTTAATGATATAAATTTCACAAATTAGAAAACATAGCCAATTAAATGATCTAAGTTCAACCAGTTTAATTTTAAGCTGATCTCGTTAAACGATGGGGTAATGAGGCTAGTCCACCCTAGCAGTGGTTCGGAAAACCAAGTAAAGGAACTTGTAGATTATTATTTAGATGCACATCCAGAAGATCGTAAAATGAAATAAAATTACTTTTAAAACAGTTCAATGGTCCATTTGAAAATACAGATGATGAAGTGCAACAGGCTAATCCGTTATATAGTCCATTCTAAATTTAGTTATAGTTCATATTGATATTTTGTTGAGGGCATGTTCATTGATTTAATCAGATTAAAATTTGAATAAAAAAAAAGATGTGTGAAAGGAAATATTATTTTTTAGTTTTTATTTCCTCTAATTGGGGTCCTTACCTGGACGACCGTCGTAGCCACTCCATGGAATTGATACTTTTTGATTATCCACTGTTGCAGTGACCGTACCCCCAAACAATTCGCCCATGTCACCTAATCCAATGATTAATGTTCCTGTTGCAGATCCATTAGAGAAATTTTTATCCTCGATACCTAATCCTGAATCACTTATATCTTTAAAGTTTGCAGGTCCTGTGTATGGAACAATACCGTTTGCCGGATTTAGTTCTGCAGCACCAGGAGTATTAATGTGTAGTAAATCAGCAGTGAAGGTGGGGTTTCCAGGAGCCTTATATGGATTTTCACTTATGGTTAATACAATCCATGGATCAGTATTAACTTCTCCTGAAATTAGGCTGCTGAAATCCGGGTTAATGGAACCCCACCAGTTAAGTGTAGCATTCACAGTTCCAGTGGAATTGTAGATGGCACTTCCCGTCGTTGCAATGTTTCCCACAATCCGATTAAAATTAACAGTAGCTTTAAAATCAGTCTGGTTGCAGATAGCACCACCGTAAGTTGCTTTGTTACCTGTGAAAGTGCTAACTTTTATATTCGAATTACCCTCATTGTAGATAGCACCACCATAATTATATGCAAAATTATTTGTGAAAGTACTGTCAGTTACATTAAAAGTACGACCACTTATACTGCCGATAGCACCACCACTACCATTAGTTGCAGTGTTATCGTGGAAATTGCTGCCAATAACAGTCAAAATAATACCCTTATTGAAAATTGCACCACCACCAGCTTTAGTTGCAGTGTTATCGGTGAAAGTACTGCCGGTTACAGTCATTTCACCATTATTCCAGATAGCACCACCCTCATCTGCAGTGTTGCCTGTGAAAGTACAGTTTTTTACTGTCAAATTAGCTCCAGCTCTATTGCTGATAGCACCACCAGCAGAACTATCGCCATTGGTGAGTGTTAAATTTTTAAAAGTAGCCATCACTTTAAATCCAATGTTGAATATTGTTCCTTTGTTGGTTCCATTATTATTGTGTTACTATGGTTTGCGCTGGTGATAGTCAAATTATTATTGGTGATTGTGATGTTGTTTTCATTGTAAGTTCCACTAGCAATTGATATGGTATCTATGGTATCATTTGCATTGGCGATACTAACAGCCTTTGTGATAGTTAAAAATGGATTAGCTTGGCTACCGTCTCCATTGTCGTTACCCTCTTTTGCAACATAAATAGTTGTCATATTATCATATCTCTCCTGTTACTACATTGTTGGGAGTTTTAATTCCCGTTTGGCTTGGATGTACTTCACATTTAATAATATGTGGCTCAGATAATCTTATTCCTTCGATAATGTTATCTAATCTTTTTTCGTTTTTCATATTTTTTCCCACCTTATTATTAATATTCAATACTATAGAAAATATCCAATAGATTTTGGAGTTTATTTCTGTAATGGTACACAACAAAAAAAATAGTAAAATTTTGAGGTGAAAATTCCATTAAAGTTGACGAAAAATGCCAAGTTAATAATGTCATATCTATTTCGGAGTCTGTACTCACATATATTAATATTTTATCCATATTTAATGATATAAATTTCACAAAATAGAAAACAACGCAATTAAATGATCTACTTTTAATCAGTTTAATTTTAAGCTGAACTTCATTAAACGATGGGAATGATGAAGTTGAAAATTATTTAAGTTTAAAAAAAAATAGAAATAGAAGATAAAAAAATATTATAGAGTTATTTGCAGCTCATTTCAATGTCTGATGCTTGTATTGTTACTCTTCCAGCATGTTTTGCACATTTAACTGCGTCTTCAGCGATCTCTTCAGCCATATCTTCCAAAATTTTTGCTAGAACTTGTTCTGCTTCCGGACTAACTCTTTGTCCACCTGCACTTTTTATTATTCTTTTTAATGGAGCTAATGGTAGTTCAGTCATATCTATCACTTTATCATAATTTTAAGTATTAAGATATTTAAATATACCGAATTTTAAACTGTTTTTCCATACATTAACCTTATTCTGGTCCTTAAAATTCAATTTTATCTATTATTTTAAAAGGTGAAAATTAGTCGTGTAACAGTTTTTCATCTTGCAAATTTCTGATTCAGAGTCAAATTGACTCTACTCATGAAAAGAAGAATGCCCTTATTACGGGAAATACGCTCATGAATGGTTTTATATGTGTTAATCCAATAAACCCAAACTTACCCCATTTTTTTCATCTAAAATTTGAGCTGCTATATATGGATAACATAACCATCACACTCAGCAGAGATGATGAAACCAATTTTTTATGGATTTAGTTGATAAATCTCCTATAACGCTAGTAACATGCTAACAAATGTTGTAGATATATTTAAAACATAATAATAGAATTTAAATCATTCGAGAGAACCATTGATTTAAGAAGGAGCAACCACTTGAAAAAATATTTTTTCTTCATAACCAAAGATGACAATTATTATCTTTAAATTTGAAGATTAGTTTTTTATATCCTGATTAAATAAAATTCAAATAGAAAATAGATCTAAATTCTTTGTAGGTGATTATTATAAAAATAAATTCTAATAGTATGAAGAAAATAGTTTTAGGACTACCCAAGGGTAGTTTAAATAATATTAATAGAGGAAATACCCATCAATTATTTGTGGATGCAGGTTACGAAGTTAAAGGATACGAACCCGGAAATGAGTCATATGAAATCATTATAAGCAACGACCCCGAGATCAAAGCATATTTAACCCGACCTCAAAGCTCTCCTGTTGAATTAAACCGAGGAATGATTGACATAGCTATTATAGGGGAAGATTGGGTTAAAGAGGAATCCACAGCAAACCAGGATAAATCAATTAAAAAAATTGGTGATTTAAATTACGGCCAAACCAAATTAGTAGTAGCAGTACCCACTAAAGCTCCCTATGATTCACTCACCGAATTCTTCAAAAATAACCAAACTAGAGAAACACCCATATTATGCTTCACCGAATATCCAAACTTAACCAGGCAACAATTCATGAATAATGAAGGTTACAAAGAAGTTTATGGTGACAGTGCTCCACTAGTTCAGGTAAGGGGATTAATTAATGGTGATAATCAGAAAGTCCAGATAATTAATTCTGATGGTGCAACGGAAGTATATATTGCTAAGGGAGCTGATCTTATTGTGGATAATACGCAAACTGGAAATAGTCTTAAAAAAGCCGGTTTAAAAGTATTAGAAACCATAATGGAATCCAGCGCAGGCTTATATGCCGGTCCTAATTGCATTGGTTTGAAACTGGAGAAAGCGGAAATGATATTTGAACAGTTATTTGGAGCGGTTAATGCTAGAAAATATTTTGATGTGAAATTTAATATCTCCAATAAAACCATGGAAATTGTTAAAGATTTTCTCTTATCCGGTGGATTCTGTTCTGATGAACCTACCATTGTGGAAGGTAATAGTTTTTCTCAAGTTAATGTTTTAATACCTAAAAATAAATTCCCTGAAATGTTAAAAGGTATAAAAAGTTACGGTGCTTCTGCAATAATCAGAGAAAACGTGAAGCAGTACGTTAAATAAAAGGTCATATCTCCCTTTTCATTAATATTCTTTTATATTGGAAATAAAAAAAGTAGAGATAAGTAAAACTTTTTTATAATAACTTCATATAATCTTTTAAAGCCTTTTTATAGCTTCTTAATTTAGGGTGACCATTCATTTTCCAATTATAATTTTCCAATACTGAGTACTTTGGTCTGGGAGCCGGACGAGGGAATTCTTCTGTAGTTACAGGCTTTAAATCTATGTTAACTCCCGCATTATCGAAGATTTGTTTTGCATATTCATACCAAGAACAGTAATCACTGTTAGTTATATGATAAATACCATAAGCAGGTTTCTTAATTAATTCTCTAATAGCAGCTGCTAAATCCACAGTGTACGTGGGAGAACCTATCTGATCATCAACAACAGAAATAGTATCATTACTTTCAGCTAAATTAAGCATAGTAGTGACAAAATTAGGACCATGAAATCCATATAACCATGAAGTTCTCACAATATAAAATTTATTTAAAGTATCACGAATATAAACTTCACCGGCAAGCTTCGTTTTACCATAAACACTTAAAGGATTAGTTTGATCATATTCATAATAATAACTACCCTTAGTCCCATCAAAAACATAATCAGTGCAAATATAAACCAACGCACAATCTGTTTCCTGGCAGGCTACAGCTACATTTCTGGTTCCCAAGGCATTAACTTTATATGCTAAATCAATGTTAGATTCGCTACCATCGACATCAGTATAAGCCGCGGCATGCACTAACACATCCGGCTTCATTTCTTTAACAGTTTGGATTGTTTTATCTATATCTGTAATATCTAAAGTGTCGATTGTGGTAGTGCTAACTTCATTTTCAATAGATAAAACATCAACTAAATCATGACCTAACATTCCCTCTGAACCAATGATCAATATTCTCATATCTTTTTACACCTCAAAGTTAGATGATATTATAACTAGCATAAAAATAGTATATTATTAAATGGTTTAAATTTATTTAAATTTCATAAAAAAAATATTTTATTTAATATAATTTTTTTTAAATAGTTAACGATTTGTACGCTGTTTTACTGAGTGGAATGTAATAGTAATTACTATCATTTTGTTGATAACTAATATATATCGAATCTTGTGATAACCAAATATTTTTTAGGATGTTGGATAATTTAAAATGAAGTTATAAAAAATGCATTTTGCAGTGATTACAGCGGAAAACTTAACTAGGCTTCAAACGAAATGATACAGTTTATTATATCAAGATTTAAAGTGATTTAAAATAAACCTGATAGAAACCTTTAAAATCTTTAAACTTCTTCCATATTAATCCTTTAAAGTATCTGAATCAATCCCTTTTAAAGCTTTAGTTTTATTAGGAATGTATAAAGTTATATAGTAGAAGCTTGAGATTATGAATTGCATGTAAAGATTATACAAGGAGGTGATAATGTGAACAAAAACATGCATAAAAAAATCGCATTACTATCAATTACATTCGCGTTTGCGATACTCTTCTTCTCAGGTGCAGCAGCAGCAGCCAACCCTAATACAGGTTTAGGCGTTGCAGTGAATAACACTAACACCGGAAATGTTCAGTATGTTAATACATCATTTAACTATACCACAACAGTCACTAACAATAAACCAACTGGTACATTAGCAGCTACAGGAGTAAATGTTAAGGAGACCATACCTACAGGTATTAACGTAGCTAGTTACAGTGCATCTACTGGTACCTTTAATCTTGCTAATGATATATGGACTATAGGAACCGTCAACCCTGGTGATGTTGACACTTTGAACTTATCCTTGATTCCTACAGGAACTGCAGCCGGACCACGGACTTTAAGTGCGGACTTATATCAAAACCCAGTAAACGGAGTTTCTACTCATGTAGGACCTTCTAATGTAGGCATATACGTGGACAATGCTAACGTAACTTTAACTAATCCAATTTTTGTGAGTGCAACTACAGCTAACGTAGGAACATACTTCTACAAACTATTGACTGTCACAAACAATGGACCTGACGGCGCTTTCAGCCTTAATATCGCTGATCCTATACCTAGTACTTTAGACATAGTCAACGCTGTTTCATCTATTGGATTCTATACAGTCACTGGAAACGCTGTTATTGGATATACCTATCACTGGAATATACCATTCCTTGCTAGTGGTCATAGTGCAACTTTACAAATAGGTGTAAAACCTAATCAATTTGCAGCAGGTACAACCGTGACTAATAGTGCAACGTTACTTAACACTTACCAAACAGTCTATGCTCCCGGTGTATATGTGCCTTTAGCTAATGTGAAAATCACAAAAACCGCAAGTACTACAGCACCTGTGGCTCTTTCACCGTATACTTACACGGTAACCGCAGCTAACAGCGGTCCAGATGCAGCTACTACTGTATCAGTAAAGGATATCTCTTCAGCAGTTTTAAACTTTATTAGTTACACTGCTAGTCAAGGTACCTACAACGCTGTTACTGGAATATGGACTGTTGGAACTATCGCTAGCGGTGCTAGTGCATGGTTAAATCTGACTGTTTCAGCACCTTTAGCTCTACTTGGACATACTGTATTTAACACAGCGACAGAATCTCAAGACCAATATTCTGCACTATCAAATCAATATACTGCAGCTGTAAATGTGGTTCCAACTAGTTTGGTTATAACAAAAACTGTTAGTAACACTACGCCTATTGTGAATCAATCGTTCAATTACACCGACACCGTAACTAATAACGGTGCGATACCTGCCACAAATGTTAGAGTGATTGACAATAACCCTCCTGGTTCTTCTGGTAAATTAACCTACACTGGTTACACTTCAACTCTAGGTACTACCTATAATCATATTACTGGATTATGGACTATACCAAATCTTGCAGTCGGTGCTAGTGCATGGTTAAATCTGGATTATACTTCAACAGATGATGCAACTGGTCTAAACTTTACTGACACTGCATATTTAAATCAAGCAACGGTAAGTGGAACGACATATAACTATCGGGAATCAGCCAGTGCAACCGCGTCCGTCATACCTAAACCTTCAGCACCATTTGTGATAAGCACAGGTCCAGCGAACGGTGGAATTGGTTCATTGAATCCAATTATTTCAATCAACTTCAACGAACTCATTGCAGTTGGAAGTGGCAATATAGAAATCAAAACTACAAACGCGCCTGGAACAGAAGTTCCATACACTATAAACATAAATGGCAGTATTCTAACTTTAACCCCATCAACACAACTCAAAGACGATACCTGGTATACAGTAATTTTACACTCAGGTAGTGTCGTCGGTCAAAATGGAAGCGCACCATTAGCAGTACCATACACTTTCAGATTTTTCGCAACATAACTGCATGGATGTAAAGAGTTAATTAAACAAATTTTTTTTCTCCCCTTTTTTTTTTAAATATGATTATTAGTCCCTGGCTTGGCCATCGAACTGTAAATATCAAATTTTACTTTCAATTTTTAAACTGGAAACATGTAAAATTGCTTTAAACTTTTTCTTCTCTAATTTTAGAGTTGTGATTATTCGCACATTAATTCCATGAAATTTTATTTTATTGTGATGATAATCTAATGTAGGGGTGTAATTTAATAATGTCTAGAGTAATTAGTATAGCTTCTGGGA
>Ga0255361_1000175_pt1 | contig 12962 bp, 10 predicted proteins | sample GFST75r1metaG_FD_186005 | JGI IMG/M metagenome (GOLD analysis project Ga0255361, IMG submission 186005) | Peat soil microbial communities from Stordalen Mire, Sweden - G.F.S.T75.r1 | ecosystem: Environmental > Terrestrial > Soil > Wetlands > Peat | place: Sweden: Norrbotten County, Stordalen... | reverse complement strand
CCTCCAGGAAAAATAAAAAGTGCAAGGAAAACAGGCGTTAGCCCATGTTTACTTTGCACTAATTATAATCTTTACTATTCTTTGACGCCAATAAAGCTTGCAGTTATGCTGCTTTCACCACCCACTATATAGTGCTTATTTCATGTCATTAAGTATTCATTAGCAAGCAGTTTTGTTATACTTTGTTTAGAAGTGATGGAAGTACGTCGAATTCTTAAGAAACCCATAGCTTACTGTTAACGCCATTACTTCGAGCGTGTCGACTTTTGACACGCTTTTTTTATGCCATTGGATACAAATAATTCGTAAGCACCCAATAACAGACCGGATATGAATGCCTCTTGCCGGGCAGTATGATTGCCTCATCAAATCTAAATTGGTGAGGTAATTTTATGGATGAGAAACCTGAGATTGTTCGGATCAAATTAGAGGAGGACCAGCGAAGGGCGCAACTGAGCACTGCCACCAAGGCCTTCCAAGTTAAGATTGACACCAACAAAACCGTCGTAGTCTATAACCATATCCAGGGCTATATCCTGGATGCCTTGATGAAGGCGGTGTTCGCTAATGCTCATTGATATCCGCAAGCTCAGCGGCATTTATTTGATTTGCGGTAAGACTGACTTGCGTCGTGGTATTGAAGGCCTGGCGGGTGTCATCCAAGATGAATATCAACTTGATCCGTACAGTCGGGCACTGTTTCTATTTTGCGGGACCCGCAAGGATCGGTTTAAGGCCCTGTATTGGGCTGGCGATGGATTTATCCTGCTCTACAAGCGAATTGAAGATGGACGGCTGCAGTGGCCGACGACTCAAAATGAGGTTAAGAAACTCCACGCTAAGCAATTAGAGCGCCTTTTATCTGGTTGGGGATTGGAGTCGACGGTAAACCAATTCTGTCCAAGAAATAATAATGGTAGAAAGCCCGTTGCGCCAGTGGTACACTCAACCCAACATCAATGAAATGAGGGCTACGCCCATGGCCACTACGACTGAAGATCTGCTCAAACAGGCACTTGAGCAAAATCGAGAACTCATGAAACAAGTTCAGGCGCTCACCGAGCAGGTCGCGTATTTAACTCGGAAACTCTACGGCTCCCATTCAGAGAAGATGACCGATCCTAATCAGTTGTCCCTTCTGGGAGATAACAGTGTTTTTACCGACCCAGAGCAGACTGGGCAACAAAGCGAAGAAATAGTCGTAGTAAAGGTCAAGCGCAAGCCCAAAAGCCGTCGCAGTGAATCAATCGATCCAAGATTGCCCATCGAGGAAACCGTGATCCCTCGAGAAAGCGAGCTGTGTGATCATGGTCATCAGCTGACTAAAGTTGGCAAGCATCTCGTGCGTGAAGTGGTCCAACACATACCAGGCAGATTGTATGTTGAGCGTATCTTTGAAGAGACATATAAGTGTCCGGAATGTGAGCTTGAGGATGGTGTGAGTCACCTGTATCAAGGACAAGCGCCGCAGGCGTTGTTCCCGCACAGTCTCGCGACCTCATCGCTAGTCGCTGAGTTGCTCTACCAGAAATACGCCCTGGGTACACCGCTTTATCGTCAGATATTAGAATGGCGCCGAGCGGGTCTTCTACTCAGTGAGACGACCATGACAAACTGGGTAATCAACGCGGCAGAAATCGTCAGACCAGTCTATGACCTGATGCACCAGTGCCTCCTGTCTGAGCGTTTCCTGCAAGGCGACGAAACGCCGTTCCAAGTGCTGAGAGAACCGGGCAAGTCAGCGAAGAGTAAGTCTTACATTTGGGTAGAACGCAGTATTCGCCTCGCCGACCAGCAGGTCGTCTACTACGCTTATGGCAACACCCGCTCTGGCAAGTTCGCGCAGCGAATATACTCCGGCTATACTGGGGTCCTGCAGTGTGATGGCTATGCCGGATATAATCTTCTTGGCGACAGCGTCATCCGTGTTGGTTGTTGGGCGCACGTTAGGCGTAAATTCTACGACGACGCAGCGAAGGTTAAAGGCAAATTTACCAGCACGAAACCGCTAGAGCTGCTCAACCAGATGTTCCACCTTGAGACACAATGGGCGCTCTTATCACCGGCCGAACGCCTGAAATGTCGACAGGAAGAACTAAAGCCTCTGATTGATCAGTTCTGGGCTTGGTGTGATCAGGCCGCGCCGGCGCCGAAATCGCGACTAGGTGTCGCCCTGACCTACGCTTTGAATCAGCGGCGTATGCTCAATCGAGTCTTGGAGTTTGGCGAGATTGATTTGAGCAACAACGCATCAGAGCGGAACATGAAGTCCTTCGTGATTGGGCGAAAGAACTGGCTGTTCGCCACCAGCCCAAAGGGCGCCGAAGCAAATGCGATTTGGATGACAATCGTTGAGACTGCCAAAGCGAACGGGTTTGATCCACGAAGTTACATTGAGCACCTTCTGCAAGGATTGTCACAGCTGTCTGCCTCACCAGTGAGAGGACAAGCTGAGGCTTATTTACCTTGGAATCAGCACCTACAGCCAGCAACCAGCGAAATCGCGTAAGCAATGAAGGGTCGCAATCCCAAAATAGGATTGCGGCCCTTCTCAGTTTGCACGACGGTCGGTTATTAGGTGCTTACAATAATTCAATAAAAATGAAGCATCAAAAAAGACGGCTTCCACTATGGAAAGTCGTCTCTGATGAACCCGGTTTACTAATACTCATTCATGTCGCATCATCTCGCTACAACAGTATTCAGTATCGAAATTGACGACACATGTCCTTATTGACGTTCTCGTCTGTAAGGTTTGAAGAAGCTATAACCTAGTAAGCCAAGAACCGAAAGTATCCCAATCAGTGTCATACCAATATTATTGGCATCTCCTGTATTTGGCATCTCTTGGTTATTGCCGTGATTGTCATTGGTGTTTGGTGGTGTACTCTTCTTAAAGTTCTTCGCCACAACCACAGCCGATTCATTACTGATTTGAAGCTTAATCGTAAACGATATTCTATCGTTACTCAGTTTATAACCAGCTGGCGCTGCTGTTTCGATGAAATAGTAGTCACCTGGCTTCAGATCATTGACTTGGATCTGACCTTTAGCATCTGTGGTTAAACCACTAGCAAGCTTTGTGCCGTCCTTCTTATACAGATCGAATACCGCACCGGCAAGTGTTTTACCAGTATCACCATCGGTCTTGTTCAAAACAACTGAACCAGTCTTTTCGACATTTGTTGCAGAGACGGTCGCAACCTTAGTTGTTGTTTGTAATTCAACCGTGAAGTTCAGCTTACTGTCATTCAATTCATAACCAGCTGGCGCTGCTGTTTCGATGAAGTAGTAGTCACCTGGCTTCAAATCATTGACTTGGATCTGACCTTTAGCATCTGTCGTCAAACCACTAGCAACCTTAGTGCCGTCTTTCTTATACAGATCGAATACCGCACCGGAAAGTGCTTTACCAGTATCACTGTCGGTCTTGTTCAAAACAACTGAACCAGTCTTTTCAGCATTCGTTGCGGATACGGTCGCAACCTTGGTTGTTATTTGTAATTCAACCGTGAAGTTCAGCTTACTGTCATTCAATTCATAACCAGCTGGCGCTGCTGTTTCGATGAAGTAGTAGTCACCTGGCTTCAAATCATTGACTTGGATCTGACCTTTAGCATCTGTGGTTAAACCACTGGCAAGCTTAGTGCCGTCCTTCTTATACAGATCGAATACCGCACCGGCAAGTGTTTTACCAGTATCACCATCGGTCTTGTTCAAAACAACCGAACCAGTCTTCTGAGCATTCGTTGCGGAAACAGTCGCAACTTTGGTTGTTGTTTGTAATTCAACCGTGAAGTTCAGCTTACTGTCATTCAATTCATAACCAGCTGGCGCTGCTGTTTCGATGAAGTAGTAGTCACCTGGCTTCAAATCATTGACTTGGATCTGACCCTTAGCATCTGTGGTTAAACCACTGGCAACCTTAGTGCCGTCTTTCTTATACAGATCGAATACCGCACCGGAAAGTGTTTTACCAGTATCACTGTCGGTCTTGTTCAAAACAACTGAACCAGTCTTTTCAGCATTCGTTGCGGAAACAGTCGCAACTTTGGTTGTTGTTTGTAATTCAACCGTGAAGTTCAGCTTACTGTCATTCAATTCATAGCCAGCTGGCGCTGCTGTTTCGATGAAATAGTAGTCACCTGGCTTCAAATCATTGACTTGGATCTGACCTTTAGCATCTGTGGTTAAACCACTAGCAAGCTTTGTGCCGTCCTTCTTATACAGATCGAATACCGCACCGGCAAGTGTTTTACCAGTATCACCATCGGTCTTGTTCAAAACAACTGAACCAGTCTTTTCGGCATTTGTTGCAGAGACGGTCGCAACCTTGGTTGTTGTTTGTAATTCAACCGTGAAGTTCAGCTTACTGTCATTCAATTCATAACCAGCTGGCGCTGCTGTTTCGATGAAGTAGTAGTCACCTGGCTTCAAGTCATTAACCTTGATTTGACCCTTAGCGTCTGTGGTTAAACCACTGGCAACCTTAGTGCCGTCCTTCTTATACAGTTCGAATACCGCACCGGCAAGTGTTTTACCAGTATCACTATCCGTCTTGTTCAAGACAACGGAACCAGTCTTCTGAGCATTTGTTGCGGAAACGGTCGCAACCTTAGTCGTTGTTTGTAATTCAACGGTGAAGTTCAGCTTACTGTCATTCAATTCATAGCCAGCTGGCGCTGCTGTTTCGACAAAGTAGTAGTCGCCTGGCTTCAAATCATTGACTTGGATCTGACCTTTAGCATCTGTCGTCAAACCACTGGCAATCTTAGTGCCGTCTTTCTTGTACAGATTGAATACTGCACCAGCAAGAGTTTTACCAGTATCGCCGTCTGTCTTGTTCAAGACGACCGAACCTGTCTTCTCAGCATTGGTTGCGGAAACGGTCGCAACCTTGGTTGTTGTTTGTAACTCAACCGTGAAGTTCAGCTTACTGTCATTTAATTCATAACCAGCTGGTGCTGCTGTTTCGACAAAATAGTAGTCGCCTGGCTTCAAGTTATTGACCTTGATTTGACCTTTAGCATCTGTCGTCAAACCACTAGCAAGCTTTGTGCCGTCCTTCTTATACAGATCGAACACGGCACCGGAAAGAACTTTACCAGTATCACCATCTGTCTTTGTTAGAAGAACGCTCCCTAATGCTTTATCATTTGTGACTGGAACTTTTAATTGAATACTATCGCCATTAATTGTAAAGGCATGCTGAGTATCATCTAGCTTATATCCATCAGGAGCCTTTGTTTCGACAATATAATAGTCTCCAGCATTAAGACCGGTATAACTTACAGTGCCATCTAATCCCGTCTTAAGATTCGAAGCAACCTTAGTCCCGTCTTTCTTATAAAGATCAAATATTGCTCCAGCTAAAGGACTTGAGTTATCAGCATCAGACTTCTCAATCGTGACCTTGCCTTTTTGATTAGTGGCAGAAACCAAGATATTATTATCAGCATTTGCTTCATTATACTGAAGATTGATTTCTTTTCCATTTGCCAAACTGGTAGAAATCACATAGCCATCTGGGGCCTTTGTTTCAACTAAAATATATTTTCCAGATTTAAGATTATTCCATGTGATACTGCCTGCAGCATCCGTCGTCCCTGTACGAAGCTTCTGCCCTTTTTGTCCGGAAACATCCGACCAAAGTTCAAAAGAAGCTCCAGCAATTGACTTTTTGGTATCTGCATCACTCTTAGTGAGAACAAGATTGGTGTTCTTACCAGTTGCCGACCCGCTATTGTTTACTACTGCCGTCGATCCACTGGTATTGTTATCAACATCTTTTTCGCCTTTTCCTGATATTGAAGCTGTATTTGTCAGCGTATCATTAATCTTTGATGAATTGATCAGTGAGCGATAGTGTATCGAGTAAGCCGAGCTGATTTCATTTGTAAAGGAAATCTTCATCGTTTGCTTACCAGTTGCATTATCAGTCTGCAAATCCACAGAGTAATCCTTACCAAGTACTAATGGATTACTCGTATCTTCGGTAAAGTTACCATTAGAAGCTACCTTTCCTGGATAGATCACAATAGAACTCTGATCAATAATCTGATTGTCAGAAGGCTCATCGGTAACAACTGCATCGCTGAAAGTTGATTGTGCTTTATTGACCCATATTGTCCACAACGCATAAGCAGAGTTCGTTGGATCTTGTTTACCACTCTTATCCAGAACATTACCACTGTTTGGCACTGTCACCTTAGCCGTCAAATCACTAGATTTTTCGTTATTTGTATAGGTTGCTGTATTGTCATATGACTTTTGATCAATGACCTTACCAGAGAGACTAGTCTGGTAAATCAATACATAAGCTTTAGAACTATCATTTGGTAATTTAGCAGTAAGCTGTTTCTTAGTACTGTCAAAGGAAATATTAGCGGAAGCAACTTGTGTCCCCAAAACATATGAGCCATTTGTGTTAATAGAAGCTTCATACAACTTGGCGCTATCTGCTACATAGTCTTGGTCACCAATAATTGGATCAGTAATGGAGGCATTGCTAAGTTTACGTTGATTATAGTTAGTAACCACGGTCCAAGTAATTTGCTTCGAAACGGCGTTGTAACTTCCTGACTTGCTGCCATCATTTTTAAACTCAGTCTTAGGAGCGAAGTCTGCCTGTCCCTTGTTTGTATGATCGTGACCGTCTTTGTCAGTCCAAGTTGCCGTCGCAGTGTTAGTCCACTTGCCCCCATCTGGAAGGCTATTCGTTTCAAAGGCAGTTTTATAACTTAGTGTATACCAACTTGTGGCATGTTCCTTTAAAGCATTAGCAAAGGATATGGTAAACCCGTTTCCCTGCTTGCTAATCACATAGTCCGTTCCTTCACTGAGAGTTGTATTATGATCTTTATCCTTTAAAACAAAGGAATCATAGTCTACGGTCAGCCCATTCGGGACTGGATCGGTCATTGACCAATTGCTCATATCTTGCCGAGCCATATTGATATCAAAGTTCCACGAAACAGTCTTAGCGTTGTAGTCAACGCTACCGAGTGACTTAGTTAGTCCCTGCTGTCCGACTGAATGATCTCCAGAATTCGAGGTTTTGCCGTTGCTAGTTACCGAGTTACTAATCTCTTGGCCTTTATCACCAATTGGGTCTGTTACTTGTGACTGATACGAAATTTTGACTCCCTTGTTCAGCCCATTGGGGAAAGTAATAGTCATTTCCGTTCTATCAGTGTTGTAAGTCACTTTATACTGATCGGGACTAATAGGGCCACCAGCCTCATCAACTAATGAAAGCTTATTGTTCTCAGGGAATGTTTGACCCGGTGATAACGTATCCACCAATTTAGTATTAGCAGGAAGTGTCTTTTCGCCATAATTGTAGTCAATATGCCAATTATACTTTTGACTACCATTATTATCTTGACCGTCAAAACTCTTGTTTAAAAGTTTTCCGTAGTTAGCGTTGACGGTCGCTTCAGCTGGATAGTCTGTACCATTATTAGTTAAGGTAGCCTTGTTCGTAAAGGTTAATTTCCCACCATTATCTGGCAATTTACTCGAATCAATGTCGCTAGTGTATTCAATCCTGAAGGCCTGATAGGTATCTGCGTATGCACCAATAAACGTGATTTTCCCATTTTCGACGTTGTAATCCGTACCCTCTTTAAGGGGATCACCGGTTTTAGTCACGTTCCCATTTAAATCAACTGTCAAAGGATACACAACAACCGATTTCAGCGTTGTTGGTACAGTGTTTGTTGTATCCCTTGGCATTGGGTCAGAAATCGTTGCATTCTTTAGCTCTTGACCATTGGTATTAATCGTGACATTCCACGTAATTCCGGTTGGGTTATTTCCAGATGTGTTAGCACCGGTTAGTTGGCCAGTTTTAGCAATATCATTGCCACCTGTCGGCTGAACAACGATTGGTATCGTTACCGGACCGGTAGTCGTGTCAATTTTAATTGTATCTTTGCCAGCTGATGAATCACTACTGATGGTAGAAGTATAACCAAATGTCCCTTCAATGTCGTTCACGTTTTCAACCTTGCTATTAAAGATGAACTTCACTGTGCCATCAGCAGCTATACTGTAGGTCCCATACTCATCAAGTGTTCCCGTACCTGGTTTATAGGTAATTCCTTCAGGTAACTTAAATGAGAAATAGTCTCCATCTTTAAGCTGATAATTATCTTTTAACTCATTCGGAATGGCCCATGTGTATTGAAAATTAAGATTGGTATCTTTAGTCACTTGTGCAGGATCAACAGTATTACCTTTGCTATCTGTGAACTCAATTTTTGCTCCAGTAATAATTGTTCCTTTGGAGTCATCTGGCAAATATTGTGAGATATCATTGTCCTCAGTACTCTCAGAAACTGCCTTTGCACCTTTGCCTGTTGACGTAACACTAGGCGCAGCATTGCTGCTAGCATTGGTCGAAGGTTTGTCAACTTTTGTTTCTGCAATAATATCAGTCAACTTTGCAACAACATTTTGACTATCCGTTGAAAAATTGACAGATCCTTCTAAGGATGAAGTCTCCGTAAGACTTAGTTGGATCGTTGCTGTGCCGGAAATATTACCTGAAATCTCTAACTGTAGTTTGTTGGCAGAATAGGTATATTTACCGACAACTTTTTGATTAGCATCAAGAATATTAGAGTTGCTCGTCTCTTTCAGTTGCTGATTGTTAGAAAAAGATACTGCAACATCTTTATGAATACTGTCATTCGTTGGATTATTTAATGAAAGCTTCAAGTCAATATTTCGTGAGCCGGTAGCTTCTTGGGTTGCCTCTAGAAGTTGAACCTCTGTGGAATCAGCAGCTGCACTAGAGCTAGATGTAACAGCTCCCACAACTTGGGCTGATGATTGTAGGAACAGCAAAAAAATCAGAACCAAAGAATATATTTGCTGTCCTATTTTCTTCTTGTTCATAGTTTACCTCCATTTCGAAATAGTTTACTCTTATGGTTAAGAACTAATTTTAATTGATAGAGATCGTCTTTCTCCCTTCTTTAAGTAATATTTATATGTGTCCTAATACAGCACGATTTTCTCAAAACTTTGCAGATTCAGTTATAGGATACACATATTAATTATACAATTACTTTTCTTATATTAGTAGTTATTAGTACCGCTAGTCTAAAAACTTTTGTTACTTATTTCTGAGGCCATTCAAAACTTTACCGAGTCATAATTTTCCGGCTACTATGATCCCATATCTTCTTACTTTGTCATTTTTCAGTGCTTTACTTATATTCATAGTTTCTTCAAGAACCATGGTTTATTTTGATTGCTCAGTTAGTTTTCCAAAATGATCAGGTTATATCAAGGCTGGGCAACTTCTCGTGACCCATTAATTACAAAATATTCATTAGGAGCGTCTGTTAATGAAATACGGATATGTGAGAATCATTGCCAAAGGACAAATGATTGAAGACCAAGTTCAGGAGTTGCTTGATGCTGGCGTTGATATAATATACAAAGAAAAATACACTGGAGAAGCAACACATAGACCTGTATTTGAAAAATTGTTAAACACATTAAGACCTCAAGATATACTGGTTGTAACAAAATTCAGTGGATTTGCTAGAAATACACATGAAGCACTTGAAGTTATGCAATTACTCTTTGATCGAAAAGTTGCCATAAACATACTTGATGTTGGACTAGTAGATGAAACCCCCACAGGCAAATTAATATTCACTGTTTTCTCTGCCTTTGCACAATTCGAACGTGAGATAATTCGCACGCGGACGCAGGAAGGAAAAAAATATGCACGAGAACATAATCCCAACTATAGAGAAGGACGCAAACGTATATACAGTGATGCGCAAATAGAAAACGCTTACAAGTTAAAAGCTCATGGTAAGTCATTCCGTGAAATTTCAAAAATATCAGGCATTAGTGTAGCTACATTAAAAAGACGATTTGCTATGTTGCATCTAAACAATAAACGTTCGAAACCGTAAGAACTTATTTTAAATTTTAGTAGTGCCTTAATCAAATTGCTACAAAAGCTAAAGTGATCATCATTTAAGTGAGACTATAAGGCATCCTGTCATCTTGCAGAACATAAAGGACTGCATGGAAAATATCGTATAGTACTACCGTTATGAGGCGAGTCCGTTTACCAAAATTTTCAAGATATGAACCTGCTCTTTGACAATTAGGCATCAAGCCACTCCTTTTTAGATGGAGTATTCCGACAAACCAGCCTTTCGTCAAATATTTCAAACACGGTCTACCGTTCTGGCTTACAACGGCAATATAGCATCCAACTGCGTATGATAGGGTTTCATCACATTCTTGCCCACCGTGCTTAACTTCGACTGTAACTCGCTTCCATTCACGGGTCGGTTGTGGCTCCACAATGGCAACATGAATATGAATGTTGTCTGTGTTGCAGTGAATCGCAGTAGACCAAATAACCGAATGTATCATACCCATTTTGTTGGTAAAGTCGTTCATGGCGACCCGGGTAGTGTCACGCAACTTCGCTTCATCTAACTGTTTGGTCTTTGGATTGTAGACATTGTTTTCAGCTAGGAAGTCATTCCGGAAACTGAAGACGGACTGCCACATGACCGACTGATGCTTTTGCGCCACCGTAAACTGTTTCTTTAATTGAGTACGTTGCGTTGGCGGCAGATGATCGTATTGGTCAGTGAAGATGCCGGAAGACTTTTTAGGATTCTCCATGTAGTGGTTGTAGCCGTCAACTGACAAGATGTTTTGTTGGTCAAAGTGATCAAACCGAATCGCCTCGTCTCGATCAATGTAGTTGATGTAGCTGCCAAACTTTTTGGCACGGGCTGCGACAAAATCGGTCACATTGACAATGCCCGGTGATACTCGACTAGGCATCAGTACCACCTCGATGGTGTACTTGAGTCGTTTGGCGACGAATGTACTCGGTCTTGATCTGGTCACTAACAATCTTCCGAGCAACCGTTGTTGGCTTCATGGTGTCATCGGGAATGGGTAAATTGTCCCAGCCATTTTGGACGACAACACCGTCAAACAGTTTCAGCAAGACCAGCATGTTACAGTCAGTCATCGTGACTTTCTTTTCAGTGCGTTTGAGTTGCTCCATAATTCCTTGGACAATCTCATGGACTAGTTGTTGTTGCTGAGTCATTTTTTGATGCAGCTGATGGTGTTCCTCCATTAAAGTCTTGAGGGCAGCACTTAAAGTTTTAAGATCATTCTCATCCATATACTTTTGAACGTCCTTTGGATTAGCAAAGCCCTTAAGGTTGGAATCCAACGTCACTGTTTTTCTAATTCTCATTAGGCAACCTCAGCTTCCTAACCGCATCAACAAAATCAAGATAAGCTTTTGTGTTTTGCTCAATGATGACTGCCATTTGTTTCGTTAGCTCCCGCAAATCTGACACATCACCGCTGAGTAAGTGATCGGTTGCGTCATGATGAATGAGCATGCGAAGATACTCCTCACGCGACAAACGACTACGCTTTGCTGATCATTTAAGGCAGCTAAATCCTGCTCAGAAAGATTTCTCACTTTCAATTCTGCCATTCTTTTTCCCTCCTTTAAAAATATGACGACACCGAAAGCGTCACTAATTTGATAGCCACGCTTCCAAAATATTTGATTTGTTGAGCCTGAGGTTGTACTTAGCAAGCTCCGGATTTTTATTTAACTCCCTTGCTTTTCAGCTACCAACTGATGGAACTTTGCGATTGCCTGATCGGTCAAGGTTAACATGACCCGGCGTGGTTCGCTTTGTTTATCCATCTCAAAAACCTTCTTCATGATGATGAACTGTCATCTGGTAAACCAACGCAACGTCAAAATTGCGTCACGTTAGCAAGCGAATTTTCATAGCAAGATGTGTCTAACCTGATCAAAACGCGTGCATTTTTCTTCCGGAAAAAGGCCAAAACAATTTGATCTGTGAACCAAGCGGCCTCAAAAACGGTCCGATCGAAACAAGCGTATTTTTAAGGTGCTCTGACAGGTCCTAAAATAAAGAAAGAGCATAAGGTAAATCTGACCCCAAAAAGTGGGTTAAACCGCAGTGCGGTTTGATTTATCGTGGGGTCACGTTTCTAATGGAATGTTGCATTTTGAGATGAAATGCAACATTAACAAAAAGGGTGATGTTGCATTTTAGGAGAAAATGCAACATTCATCAATAGCATCTAATCCCTTGTGCGAGTTGGAATACAGAGGATAGTGTTCAATATTTCTTCAAAATGCAACATTTGCCAAAAATGGCACCTGTCCACGCGAACAAGCGAGGTTTTGGTGTTGCAACGTTCGCAACTCATTAGTGGTTTGACTACAACGCCTAATACACACGACAAGTTGCACCATATGCAAATCTAAATGTGCACTCAATGATGAGCATAATGTTGATAGCGCTTCTCGTAACTTTGACGATTGTTCTGTGCCACCTTAATGGCACTTTGCGTGTCGCTGATGTCTTGTTTCTTGTCTTGTATATTCGTCTCGGTTTGCGTCATGCGTTGTTCAGTTGCTCGCTTTTGTTTGCCGACTTGCAAGTTGGCGGTGTCTTTTTGACGAGCTAAACTGGCCTTTAAAATTTGCAGATCACGATTGTATTGGACTAACTTCTTTTCCAAGGAAGCGACTCGGTTGGTCGTGTTACTACGTAAAATCTTGAGATAGTTTTTAAGATAAACGCCCTCTGTTAGCGTCGTCACATTGGATGGATAGCGAAGATCTAGGAGGACAAAATCAATCGCACTCTTGACCCCTGATAGGTCTTTTTTGAAACCTAGTTTGACAAACAAGCGACCATTGTTGATTGCACTTTTCTGAAGTTTGATCACGTAATAGTCATCGGCAACCCGTTTCAATTGGGTATAAGAACCCGTCTAGTATCTGCTGAATCTGGTAGAATTGTGGAAAACCGACTGAGGAGTTTGTCATGCCAGATTATCCAAGCAATATTTCTCGAGCGCAATTTGCGTTAATACAACCTGATTTAGAAAACTTCCGT
>Ga0255361_1000174_pt1 | contig 12969 bp, 11 predicted proteins | sample GFST75r1metaG_FD_186005 | JGI IMG/M metagenome (GOLD analysis project Ga0255361, IMG submission 186005) | Peat soil microbial communities from Stordalen Mire, Sweden - G.F.S.T75.r1 | ecosystem: Environmental > Terrestrial > Soil > Wetlands > Peat | place: Sweden: Norrbotten County, Stordalen... | reverse complement strand
GCATGATGAGAATAAGTATGTCACTTCCCAAAAAGCTCTTAAATGAATTTGACGAAGTGCTTAAAGACCGAGGATACCAATCAAGGTCAAAAGGGATACGTGATGCTCTAAAAGATTACATAGTACGGTACCAGTGGATGAACGAGATGGAAGGCGATCGCATAGGAATTCTCGCCGTGATATATGACCATCATTACACCGGTGTTATGGAGGATCTCACAGACATCCAGCATGACTATCGAGAATACATAAATGCAGTTATGCACGTCCATATGACTGATAAGTATTGTTTAGAAGTCGTAGTAGTTAAAGGAGACGTTAAATACATCCGTGAGCTTACAGAGAAAATAATGAGACTTAAAGGTGTTGAACACGTTAAACTCACCAGCACGGCTAGCGGGGAGAAATTAAGTAAATTATAGAAAACTAACTAAAAAATTTATAATGATGGGACAAGTAATTAATTTTTTTATGAATATATAACTCAGTAAGGGTTAATAATAGAATGTCCTATCATCATAATCTCACTTCAGATTACGATAGATTAGCTGGATTTTATGAATCCATAACAAAAAAATCTGAAGGAATTGTATATGATATAGGAACAGGTTCAGGCATACTCAGTGTTTGGGCTGCTCCTTACGCTAATTTTATTTATGCTGTAGAAAAGAATTCTACTGTGGCTAAGGAAACAAGATCCTTCCTAAAGGGTTTTAAAAATATTTCATTTATAGAAGGCGACGCCCGTAAAATACATTTTCCCGAGAAAGCCGATCTAATAATTTGTGAAATGTTAGACACTGCCCTTATTGATGAGGAGCAGGTTCCAGTACTTAATTCTGTACTAAAGTACCTCAAAACAAATGGAACTGTCATCCCCCAAGGAGTAATTAACATTGCTGAACCAGTTTTCATGGCTGCAGAACATTTATATTATGAAGAAACAGAAAAACCTAGCCATCATACGCTAGGCTCATTAGCGGTATACAGTAAATATGATTTCAGGAAACCCATAAATACTATGGCAGATTTTGATTTGCAGTTTAAAATAGATAGAAACGGGATTCTAAATGGTGTAAAAATCACTACATTCACACTTATAACATCTAATATAATTTGTGGACCAACTCCCATGTTAAATCCTCCTTTATTAATTCCAATTGAGAAATTAAGAGTTAAAAAGGATGATAATATAACAATTAATTTAAAGTATACTATGGGCGGTGGATTAAATACCATTAGAAATGAAATTAAAGAAATTTCTTAATAACAGTGATAAACTAGTTATTTTAGGCATAGGGAATGAGTTAAGAGGTGATGACTTCTTAGGATCACTTTTGGCCAGGCGACTTAGTAAATTATTCAAAGAAAAGAATAATATAGTGGTTATGGATGGGGGAACTGTCCCTGAAAACTATACTGGGGCCATTAAAAAGGAGAATCCTGATAATATCATTTTGATTGACGCTGCGGATATGGGAAAAGAACCAGGATACATTAGAATTATAGAACATAATGAAATTGCTAATTATCATTTATCAACTCATGCCATGCCCCTCTCATTTTTGGTGAAGTATCTTGAACATTCAACTAAAGCAGATATTGTTCTTATAGGAATTCAGCCTAAAGAACTGGAATTTGTGTGTAATATCTCGATGGAAATTAAAAAAAGTATGGAATATTTAGTTAATATATTCTTGAAGATTTTAATAAAATGAATCTAGATAGTCTTATAAACCTCTATAAATTAATAGAAATTGAGATCTAGTTTTATTAATATGAAAAATTCCAAATTCTTAGTAAAAATTGATTATCCAAAAAGATTTTACATGACATTTTAAAAAAGAGTTATGTAAAAATAATAAAAAATTTATTTTGGATTACACATATTAATTTAAATTAAGAAAATTAAATTTGCTGTATTTATAACTTATATTTAATTTAGTAAAATTTCAGGAAATAAAATAAATTAATTATTTACTATAATTATTAATCTAAAGAAACGTTTTAACGGTTACTATGAAAATCTTATTTATTGGGGCAAGACTCTTTGATGAAGTGGCATTGTATGCCCAATCCCGGGGAGTTACAACCATTTTATCAGAATCCAACCCTAATTCTTCAAATCTAAAATTAGCTGATGATTATCATATAGTTCCCAGAGGAATGGATCATCCGATGAATTTAGCTTTATCTGAAGATGTTGATGCAGTAGTACCTCTTATAGGTATTGATAAACCGCTTCTTGAAGTAGCTAAAATGAAAGAGAAGCTTGAGAAGGATTATAACCTACCCGTAATTGCTTCAGGAATAAATGCTACAGAAATTTCCATAAATAAATTTAAAACAAAGAATTTTTTAATAAAAAATAATATAAAAACCCCCGGATCCATTGAAATTTCCAAAAAACAGTACGAATCCTCTAAATATAGATTAAGATTTCCAACCGTTCTGAAACAGGCTGAAGGCCAGGGTGGTGTTGGCGTTAAAATCGCTTTATCCCCCGAAGATATAGAATCATATTTTGGAATATATTCTCAAGCAATGATGGAAGATTTTTTAAAAGGTGCAGAAGTCTCAGTGGAAGTATTAAGATGGAAAAATAAGTCTGTACCCTTAGTGAGTGTATATAAAGGTGATACAACTTTAGAAGGAACTCATCCCTTAAATAAAATCAGAACTGCACCAGCTAATCTTGAAAATTTAAATAATCAAAAACTCATGAAAATAGCTAAAAACATTACTGATAAACTTGATGCAAATGGAACCACTGAAATAGAATTTATATTTAGCGAAGAAACAAAACAAATAAATACATTGGAGATGAACACTAGACCTAGTGGTACTAGGTTTCTGACTTTCAGCTCATCAAATATAAACCCTATGCAGCAACTAGTTAACATGGCAATGGGCGAATGGAAACCTCGTATAATTGAAAGAGAAATCAAACAATACAACGCTTTAGAAATGTCATTATCCTTAAATAAAAATAATCTAATTCAAAATCCTTCACAGAATAATAATGATCATAAAAACCGCATATTTACTTCAGATAAACCATGGATAATCCATGGACCTGATAAAGCATGTAGAATAACAATTAGATCAGAAAATCTATCTAATTCATTTAAAATTGTGAAAAATCTTAAAATAATGGAGTAGTGATTATTTGAGTCTTAACTTGGGATTATTAAACTCAATAATTCCTTTTATAATAGCGTTTGTGGCAGTGGCTTTTTTCACACCTTACGTCCGATTAGCATTATTAAAAGCTAGTATAACCGATAATCCCATAGTATCAGAACACAGCCACAAAAAAGGAACACCCACAATGGGTGGTTTAGCAATAATTTTAGGAATGTTATTAATCCTCAGTTTATATTACCAAAATAAACTCGTAGTTTTAACAGTTGGATTAATGGTAGTGGCTGCAGTTATAGGATTGCTAGATGACCTTATCGGCCTTAGAATCAAAGAATTTCAGAAGGTAGTTCAAAATATTTATTCTAAACCAGTAGAAATAGGTATGATAGCCTTAAAACCAGGTCATGAGGCAAGAATTATAACTTCTAAAGCTAAAAAACAGCTTGATGAACTTTTAAGTCAAAATAAAATAAAAGTTATCCGCGAAATTCCTATCAAGAGTGAATTAAAAGAAAAGAATAAAATATTAGCCCAAATTATGGTATCACTATTTTTGATAGTGTCTGGAGCTATACCCACCACTTTAAGCGGTTTTTACGTTGGATTATTAGCTATCCCCATAACCATTGTCGGTGTGGTTGGATCCATTAATGCCGTTAATTTAATAGATGGAATGGATGGTTTAGCATCAGGAATATTAGGAATGGCTTCAGTAGCTTGTGCAGTATTCTCAATTCTAACTGGTCGATTGGATACTTCAGTAATTTTCATGGCTATTGGAGGAGTTTGCTTCGGATTTTTAGTGTACAATAAAATACCGGCATCTATATTCATGGGTGATGTTGGATCATTCGCTCTGGGAGGTTTATATGCTGCTGCAGCTATAATGGGGGATGTAATTATTTTTGCAGTAGTGGTACTAGCAGTGCCTATAATTTCCGTTATAATCAGTCTTATGCATCGTGCAGGTATCATAAATTTAGAAGTAGAACCATTACACCATACATTGAATCATAAAGGATGGTCTGAAACTAAAATAGTTCTCACGTATTGGTTAGCTACATTAATAATTTGTTTAGTCGCCCTATATTTTTACCATTTCTTCCGGTGATTAAGAATGGTTAAAACAGAATTAAACACACTTGATTTGGCGAATCATGTTAATGGGGAACTTATTGGAGATAATATCCATATAAATGGTATATTTAACATTTTAAAAGATTCAAAGAAGGATGATGTGGTTATAAGACATCGAATAGATGAAATCGGTGTTGAAATTGCATTTAAAAAAGGTGTTTCATGTATTATAACTCAAAATCCTTCTGAAAATGCTCTTAAAACTGCTGAATTACTTGGTTTACCTTTAATAATCTGTGATAAAATAGAATTAGCCAATGCATTTGCACTTAAATGGTCAATAGAAAACTTCTCAGATAATGCTACACGCGTAGTAGTGACTGGTACTAATGGTAAATCAACCACCACCCATATGATCTACACCATTTTACGAGAGGCAGGTTACACTACTTACACTAATACTGATTCTCAATCAGAATTTAACACTCTTATTGATCCTATGGTGGCTAAACAGATTGCAGAATTCCCGGGTAGGATAGAGGCTATGGTAGTAGAGGTTTCTGAAGTTCAGGGATGGATGGATAGAATCATGAAAAATCACGCCCAACTCATGACTTCTACCATTAATCCAAAGATTTTAGTGTTCACCAACGTTTCTTTGGATCATATTGGTTTGGTGAATTCTATTGAAGAATCATTTAATGAAGTATTAGGAGCACTTAAAGGATTTAAGGGAGATTATGTTATTTTAAATTATAATGATCCTCTTATAAGAAGTATGGGTGACTTAGTCCCGTCTTCTGCTGAAGTGGTATTTTATGGCTATGGATCCGAGTTAGAATTTTTAGATGATGGGATATATCATAAGGGAAGACTTATACTGAGTAAAGATGAATTACCTTTTAAAAGTCCTCATTTTATTCAGAACACTCTAGCTGCTGTGGGGGTGGCTATGGCATTAAAAATTGATCTTGATATTATTAAGAAGGCAGTTTCATCATATAAGGCCCTGAATCGGAGGTTTAGTGTTCTATATGAAAGTCCACTTATAATTGATGACTTTGCTCATAATCCTGATGGTATAAGGTTTACTATAAAAAGTGCTGCGCAGATGGCTAGTGGAGATTTATATCTTGTATCGGCTATTCGCGGCTCTCGTGGTGTACCTATAAATCAAATAAATGCTGAAGCTATTGCTAAGAGTTTAAAAGGCATTAAACATCATCTGGTAATCACTAGTAGCGTGGAGATGGTGGATCAGGCTAATAAGGTTCAACCCTCTGAAAAAAAGATATTTACAGAAACCCTTGAGAAGAATGATTTAAATTACATATTCTATGAAGAATTGTTTGATGCGTTAAAATATGTTATTAAATCCTCTAAAAAAGATGATACTATTCTATTAATCGGTGCTCAGGGAATGGATCCCGCTAAAGAAGTTTTAAAGAAGATTGAGGTATGTTAAAAAAAAATAGTCAATGTCAAATTTCAAATAAGTAAGAATAATAGAACTTTTATTTAAAAAAATTTTTAATTATTAATTTATTTAATTATAATATCCTCGATGAAATTTTAGATGTATTAGGATATGCATATTTTTTTTAAATAAACATTTAATGAATCATTTTTTATATTCATATTAATATTGTCAATCAGACGACTATTAAAATAAAAAATAAATATAGCATAAAAATGAGCTATAATAAATGATTATCCTAAATGTTTCATAAAATGGAGTTTACCTAATATGAATTGCATAGTAATAGGGGCTGGCAACGCCGGGCGCCCCGTAGCCAGGATTCTGAATTACATTGATCATAAAGTTGTACTCACTGATCAGAAAAAACTAGAAGAATTCCCCAAAAAAACTCAGAAAATCCTTAATCAAATGAAAAAAGAAGGAATAGAATTAAATTTAGGCCCAAGTTACACTCCGGAACTTAAATATATCAATTCAGCTTATATATCCCCCACAATACCTACAAATTCATTGATAAGAAAAATTTTGAATCTTAATGGGGTGAAATTAATTAATCATAGGGATATATCCCATATAATCGATGACATCATTAATATAGATATAATTGGAGTTACAGGAACCCTAGGTAAAACCAGCACAACGCACATCATCTCCCAAATATTTGAAAGTGGAGGATATAAAGTGTGGAAGTGTTCATCACGCCATGGTAATCTCCTAAGTGAAGTAATTATAGACGGAATAATCAAAGATTATCATCACCAAAATGATATAGCAATTTTTGAACTACCCCACGGTACTTCCAGACTAATGTCACAGGTTAAACTGAAAATAGGAGTACTCACTAATATTTATAAAGATCATCTTGATGAATTCGAGGGATCAGTCGAAAAATATGCTCAGCGTAAGCTTTTTATAGCTAATTCAAGTGAAACCTTAATTTCCACCCCCTTATGCAAAGAATATCTAGAACCTTTAAGGGATGATACAATATATTATTGCACCCGGAAAACTAAAACGATTAATGAATTTGAATGTGACGTTTCTGGTTACCTTAACAATCAGAGAATCCAGATTGATTATGAATTAATCAATAGTCATGGTACATTTGAATCAACCTTTAAATTAATGGGTTACTATTTCGAAAATTCAATAGCCTCTGCAGCAGTGGCTTTAACTTATGGTTTAAGTGAAAACACGATTAAGCAAGGTTTAATACAATTCAAAGGGATTCCAGGACATTTAGAATATATAGGAAATTATTGTGGCCGAGAAATTCATTTTGATGCTGCTTTTGTACCGGAAGGATTAGTTGCCACCCTAGAACAGTTTTCTAACCCAGAATTAATAGTTTTAATCGATAACCCTGACACCACAACTATTAGAGATAAATACAAAATAGGTAATGTAGTGGGTGAATATGCTGATATTATCATTTCCAGTGGATATAATGAAACCACAGGAGTAGTAGATATGAATGCAGCCCATGAAGTTTTAAGAGGCATCCATAATTCAAACTGCATTAAAATCGCTACAAAAGACATGATAACTGCTGGAAAGCTTGCCATTGAAAATTCAAAGCCTGGTGACACCATTTTACATGTAGGTCCTGGAGCTATAACCAATTATGATGAGTTGAAGCAAAAAATGAAATCTGGCCTTGAGAAAGGTTGTAGAAAACAATGAACAGCAATAAAAAAGATGACATTGTACCTCTGATAGAACCATGTCCTCCTATTTATGGAGTAATAGGTGTTTGTGGAGTAGTCGGGAATTTGATAGCTCGTGTACTCTTTGAACATGATTTAAAAGTTATAGGCACTGATTATAAGTCAGCAGCTCAATGTAAATTCAAATACACTTTCGAGAATTATGACTTACCTCTTTACCTTGCAGGGCATCCTGAAAATTTTTTTAAAGAATCAGATTATATAATTCCACCCCCCAGCTTATCCAAGAATTCTAATCTTTATAAAAAGTTAATACATGGTAGATCTGAAGTCTTAGAAGTTGATGATATACTTAATATGATCAAGCCGGATAAACCCGTGCTTTGCATAACCGGCACTAATGGTAAAACCACTACTACCACTCTCTTGAAACATATATGCAATTACTACGGAATTACTCCCACAGAGCATGGTTTCAAAGAATTACAGGGTAATATTGATTATATACCACCATTACAGTGCAGATTACAAGGAGATGTAGCCATTCTCGAAACCGGTACGTTCGGTGTTCCAGGAGACTTGAAATTTATATTGGAACGTTGTGAACCATCATGCGGTATAATAACCAATATCACTCCAGATCACATGCCAAATCATCAAGATTTTCTCAGTTACGCTGCTATAAAAAGTGAATTTGTAGATTATCTTAAAAATAAACTGTTAATCATAAATGCGGATGACCCTACAATAACAGGTTTAATTAATAATCTTCCTTCTGATATAACTGGCCATATTATTAGATTTGGAGTGGATTATAACGAGACAGTTGAAAATAAAAAATTATGCTGTTGTGGAAGAGAAATCATTGTAGAGGAAACTATATCCGGAATGGGTTATTATCGCTGCGAATGTGGGGTGGAGAGGGTTGAGCCTGATTATCTTGCCACGGCCATAGATAAGGATGGTTTCATACTACACACACCCGAAGATGTTTTTAATGTACATACATCAATCGTGGGACTTCATAATATTTACAATATCTTAGGCGCGATAACAGCAGCGATAGAATTCCTGGATATACCGATTAATGAAATTTTAACTGTTGTAGAATGCTTTAAAGGCGTGCCCGGGCGGCTTGATTATATTGGTTATTGTAAGGGTAAAGAAGTGATAATAGATTATGCTCATAACCCGGGAGGAGTGGAAACCGTGCTCCGGGAATTGCGTAAGATTCATGGACGAATTGCAGTTGTTATAACTGTTTCATCAGAATCAGGTGAAACAGGTGATATTAACATTTTAAATAAATGTCTAGAAAATGCTGATTTTATAATTCCTGCTTCTTTTTACTCTCGAAAAGCTGCGGATAAACTTATGGAATCTATGACGTCTGAAAAAATCCTTTTAACTACTAAAAATCCTCGAGAATTTAAAAAACGAACATTAGGAGCTAATTTAGAGCAGGTAATAAGTGGATTAGAAAAAGCACTAGAATGTGACGTAACTGCTGTTGTTTGTATCGGTGAAGCCGCCTTTAAATATAAAGAAGATATTTATAAAAAATCACGTTATTTATTTTAAACCCCTAAAAGTTAAATAATAATGTAAACCTATTTATATGCTAATACTAATTCCCATGTTTATACATGATTCCAACAAAACAATATAATATTATTCCAATTTCATTAATGCAAATTTTAAATATTACAAAAAATTAAATTCATAATATAATAGAATCGAAAATCAGAGGAGAAACCCAAGAAATGTTTATAAAAGTTAGAAGAGACACTTTAATAATTCTCATACTGGCCTTCATACTTATTTTATCAGGACGTTTTATGACTTACACCGCTTACGCTTCCTCACCAGGAATAAATGAAGGAGTACCCATATCGGGAGTTATAATAGAAGGAAACGATATAGAACCAACAGATGTTATAAAAGCTAATGTAGCTAATGAAGGCTTCAGAGAAGGAAGTTACATTGATGGTGATACCTTAGTTACCAGTAAAACTAGACTTCCCTTAAATGAAGCCATAACAAACGCTGAGCAAGCTGCAACTCTGTCAGCATATCCAGGTACAACAATGTACCCCATAACCGCTGCTAGTATTACAGTTGATAATCAAACAGGCATAGTAACTGTGAATGTAATCGAAGACTGGTCATCTGTGGTGGTGAAGTGACCATGCGGAATGTGAATATAGCACGAGTTCTGGTGCTATTTATTACTACCTTAGTTATGATGAATGCTGCCGCTGCAACTTGTAACGTAATAATCATAACTGATCCCACTGGCCAGGATCCTAACGGTGCAGCCGCAGGTAGTATGTCCTTTGACAGTAACATGTTCGAATCAACCTTCATGAACTCACCTCAAGATAAGTTTGCAATCCTATCCGGTGGTGCGGATACTTCTGGTGCTAGTACTGTTGTAAATGACACACCTAGGTTGCAAATGATAGTACAATGTATTAATGCACTTAAATCAGGAGCTACCACAGAATCCGCTGCTAGTATTGCTAATAGTTTCTCTGGGCAGAGATTAGTGATTGGAGGTCCAACCATTGGAGCAGCAATAGCCGGTACATCTGGTAATTGGTTAATCGAAGTTGCAAATGATGGTACCATTACCATCACTCCCACTACCGGAGAAATAGGTGTATTACCGCCCGGCACCAAAGGAGCAGTACTTCACTTGCTACACACACCAGGTAATCCTCAACCCGATAATACCACTGCAGTGGGACTGGCTGCTTCTGAAATGATTGGTGAACAAATTAGGGATGGTTACCCAGCTACACAAATATTGGCTAATACTTTTAAAATGGTGGCCAGTCAATCAGGTGAACAGTATGGTGGAGGAGGTATCAATCTGGATTCGGGTATATCCACTGAAGATACGTTTACACCATCCCAATTAAATCAAACAGGTTTCCCGATGGATCAACCCTTTGAGAAAGTTGATAATATCAGTGGTTGGGGTATTACTTATCCTGATGCTGATAGTTACACTACTTCCCCTATTGATAATAATCCTTTAACAGTAGTATACGCTTATCAAGCTCTTGAACATTATATAACAGTTGAACCAACCAATGCTAGCGTTACTACCTACGGAACTGACGACCCCGGTATTATTGATACCACCCAATCAGTAGTTGAATCTTCTGTAAGTAAAAATGGCTTCGATGCTACTCTAATAGCTAGTGATATTAACAAAGCCATTAGTAGTGGTTTGTTAATTGGTGTTAACCCTGTTGAACCGGATGATATCCATATTTTAACCTACACTAAACAAGTGGGAATTTACTACACTCCACTTCCAAACGGTAGGACTGCACCAGCTTGGAATCTGCCAATAAGCTCTTCTATATTAGATACTATTGGAAATTTACAGACTGCTATAGGTTTGATTATGGTAGTTTTAGTACTATTTAGAAGTACTCTTATCTCTTCTTTCTCAAGGAGAAGGAAAAAGTTATAGAAAAGGAGAAGATGAAATTATGGCATTAATTTTAGTTAGAGCGGATAGTGATAAGAAAATCTTGAATGCATTGGCTGATCTGGAAAGACATGCTAAATTAAAGATCATTGGAAAGCCAAGGATACTGCAAGCTAAGATTGCTGATAAATTTATGAAAAGCGTTCTAAAACAAGATTTGAAGTCAAAAACTAAGTTTGTGGTTATGGTTAGAGTGCAGGAGGATACCACTAAAAGCATAATGCAAGTAAAGAAAATACATCCTCCTGCACATATCATGGTTTTAAGCCGTGAATACGATGATTATTCGGAATTAGAAAAAATTTTTAAAGATCTTAAACCATTAAGAGGTTATTATTCCCATAAAAACACTTCCTGAAATATTCCTCCAAAGAAAAAAATTAGTAAATTCTTTATCTATATAAAAATTTTCATTTTATTAAGTCTAAATAAATCAAAAAATACTTAAAAATTCTTCTCAATTTTTTAAAAAAAAATTGGGGATAAAATTGATTTCTAAAAAAAAATCTATCGATTCTTTTTTATAAAAGCTATATCACCAATAGTCGCCCCTCTAATCCTTTGAGGACCTTTATCCTCTAAATTTTCATCCTCAACTTTCTCAAGAAGACTCACATTCAAAATCTTCTCCAGTTTTCTGGCGAGCTTAATATCGGGAACCATCTTCCCAGATTCTACCCGTCCTATAACAGAAACCTTTTCATAAACCTTCTCAGCCAAATCTTCCCTAGACCATCCCATCTTCTCTCGGGCCTTACGTATAACTGTATTGAAATCCTCTAAAACCTCATTTGAAGGCTCCTTATACCGAGGACGTCGCGGAGGAGTTCTTTTTCTAATCGCTCTTTGAGGTTCTTTTTGAACTTTACCAAATTTTGAACATTCCTGACAAGTTTGCATAACTGAACCTTCAATTTTAACCCTAACAGGTGTTCCAACCACTTTTTTACCGCAAATCTCACATCTCATAATCACATACCTTTTTTATAAATTTATATTCTATATATAACTTCAGCTACCTCAATATTTAAATATTATTAAGTATAATAAATTGGTTATATAATTATAAAAAATCAAAATAATTAATTAACAGTGAAAACCGAGTAGGAGTGAGCTAGGATCATGGAAAACATGTCCCAAAATATTCTTAAAAAAATTGAAGACCTCAAAAAGGAGATAAAGCTTCTTAAAGAAGAAAATACTAAAACTAAAAGAAATTTAATGTGGAAGGTAAGAAAACTTGAAAAAGACAAAGTACTGATGGAAAACGAGAAAATGCGGCTTGATAGGGAAGTGAAATCATTAAGAGGAGAAATTGAAAGATTCAGATCCCCTCCACTAGTCATAGCCACAGTAACTGAAGTTCTAGATGATGGAAAAGTAGTCGTAAAAAGCAGTACCGGTCCACACTTCGTTATAGGATATTCACGATTCTTAGATGAAAATGCCTTAGAACCAGGTGCCAGAGTAGCTTTAAATCAACAAACATTTGGAATAGTAAATGTATTACCATCTGAAAAAGATCCACTGGTAACTGGAATGGAAGTAGAAGAAAAACCAGACATTAGTTATGAACAAATAGGTGGATTAGAAGAACAAATAGTAGAAATAAAAGAAACAGTAGAATTACCCCTGAAAAAACCAGAATTATTCGAAGAAATAGGAATAGAACCACCGAAAGGAGTATTACTCTACGGTCCACCCGGCACTGGTAAAACACTGCTTGCTAAAGCAGTAGCTCACGAAACTAACGCCACATTCATAAAAATAGTAGCATCAGAATTCGTGAAAAAATATATCGGTGAAGGAGCCCGACTAGTAAGAGGTGTATTTGAACTAGCTAAAGAAAAAGCACCTAGTATTATTTTCATGGACGAAATCGATGCCATCGCAGCTAAAAGACTAAAAAGCTCAACCAGCGGAGATCGAGAAGTTCAAAGAACCCTAATGCAATTACTAGCAGAAATGGATGGATTCGAAGGACGGGGAGACGTTGGAATCGTAGCCGCTACTAACCGACCCGACATATTAGACCCTGCACTACTACGTCCCGGAAGATTCGACAGATTCATTGAAGTACATATACCTAACGAAGA
>Ga0255361_1000172_pt1 | contig 13142 bp, 25 predicted proteins | sample GFST75r1metaG_FD_186005 | JGI IMG/M metagenome (GOLD analysis project Ga0255361, IMG submission 186005) | Peat soil microbial communities from Stordalen Mire, Sweden - G.F.S.T75.r1 | ecosystem: Environmental > Terrestrial > Soil > Wetlands > Peat | place: Sweden: Norrbotten County, Stordalen... | reverse complement strand
GACCGAGGCTGTGGGGCTGACCGAGGCGGTGGGCCGGCGGGAAAAAAGAGAGGGAGGGACGAATAATTCCCTTGCACATCACCGAAAAGGGTTCACAATCTAATCATGGGAACAAAACAAAACGCAACCGTGATACCCCTTCAGAGTCTGGACGACATTGAGCACTACGCAGACGCTCTGTCGGCCCTCAACCAAGCGCGCAAAGAGTGCATCACTCTAGCCTTTCAGCAACTATCTGCTGAAGCGCACCTTGACAAGTGCAAGCTTGAACTGCAAATCGCCGCGCTAGCTCTACGAGAAAGGTCAAACGCATGACGTACACTGAAGCAAAGGCTAACTACGTAAACGCGTGTGCCGAGGAAGCAGCCCTATTCGTCACGTTGATAATGAATAAGGAAGTCGTAGCAGTCACAGAGGAAGTCATAAAACGCGCACGTAAAGCGCGAGATATTGCCTTCGAGGATGTATCGAAAACTATAAAAGGGGGGGAAACCAATGAAAACCTTACTAATCACTCTAACTCTTGTCCTATTCACGACGGCGGGAAATGCATCTGCAAATTCGACCCGTGATACCCACTTCACCGACTGGATAGACGCCGATGCTGCATGTTCTCACGCCTATGACGCTTGGGCCGATGCGAAGCAGGTCGAAGAGGCTGCCAAGCAACAAGAGGCAGCTGCTCTAGTCGACTGGGCAGAAGCCAAAGCGCGCCGAGACGCCGCATACAAGGCTTGGCAAAAAGCGTCCGAGGCTCCAAAGAGGCTAGCCCGATGACAAAAAACTGGTTGAAGTATTAGCCGCGCGTGGCCGGAAGTCACGTACAAATAGACGCAGGAGTCAGAACAATGGCATGGGAACGAGTTGAAGCACAGCCAAGAGTACAAAAAGCACATGACCGAATTCGCGGGTTTATGCCCTTCATGGAAGGCTGCAACGTAGAAGGGAGACTGGAGACAGTCCGCATCAACAAGAAAACCAACAAAGGGTACTATCTAATTCGAGCCACCAAGTCTGCCACTGTCAACGTGCAAGACGAGGACTCCTTGACAGGCATGGGTAAGGCTCAAGTGGGTGAGCTAATTGGCATCCGCAAAACTGGAGCGACAAAGGTGCTGACCAACATCCCCCTTGGAGCATTGGTTTCTGTTACGTACATTCGTTTGGAGGAGCGGGAAGGAACAAATCCCAAGAATGGGCAGTTAGAAATGCACCCCTATCATTGTATTGACATCGACGTTTTCAAGCGCGAAACTCAGCTGGAGGTTGTCTAAATGTCTTTCACTAAACGCACAGCACCAACGAATGTTGACCTTGCAGGATTCTGGACGCGCAAGCAAGGTGAAACTCTAACAGGCCAATTGTTCAAATTTGTGCCCAACGACAAGGACCCCAAACACGTTAGGCCATTTTTCATTTTCCAGGTGACGGTTGCCGGCCCGACGATATCGGTTGCCGACGAGGCACCAAAGAAGGGCAAGAAACCGACGCGCGGCGAAAGGGCCGCCGAGGTTGGTGAGTATGTTGGTGTAGCGGCCAACTACGCCCTGACATCGACACTGGACATTTCCAAGGACGTGGGCATGGTGTGCCGGTTGACCGTCAACGGCACCGCACCGAATCCTAACGGCCCAGTGCCCATGATTCTTATCGACGTTGAAGTCGACGACGAGAGCGCACCCTTCTAGAAAGGTTCGAAGGCGCCGGGCGGGAGTATGCCGCCCGGCGCCTTCTTCGTTATGAAAAAAAAGCGCAAGCTCATTACAATTAAAGTTCCCGGACACTGGGTAATCCCCGACGTCCCAGGAAAGCGTGCCTACTACGTCAAGCCCTACAAATACACGCGCAAGTCAAGCAAGGGTAAGAAGCATAAAAAGCATTTATCGGTTAGGGTTTATCCAGGCAAACGAATCCCAACCCCGCCGAAAGGCTACGTCCTTGACAAACATTACGAAATTATAGAGCGCGAAGGGCGAGTTGTTTACACATACAAAATTGAGGCCCTTGTCGAGTATCAAGGTAGGTACCTGGTCGAATTTTCAATGGACAAGCAACTACGCGGACAGCGGGCCATTGAATACTACCACAGTCACTTCGAACCCACGATTAGCGCCGCCACTGCGGATTTTCACGAGCAGATGTTCTATCTAAACGCACTGGGGCACATCGTGGAATTTATAAGTATTGACCTGTACAGGGTTGCCGGCGAAGGGCCAATTACACAGCAAAACTGGAAACTCCTAAAGTCGTATGACGATATCGGAGACGTGCCAAAGGAGTAAAGTGTCACTTGACCCAATCAAAAAACGGCGAAAGCTTCAAGAATTTGACTGCTTTGACATTGAAACAACGACGGACCTTACGAAAGTGTACCTTGTGGGCTGGTATGACGGGACTAAATACCTATTTTGGGAAAGCCTCCCCCTGCCCCCAGAGCATCCGGATTCGGCAATTTCTAAATTCTTACTGTGGCGCTTCTCGACACCAACCAGGCGTCCGCAGTATGCGCACAATGGAGGAAATTTTGATGCAGTATTTGCCCTTGCGTCCATCATCGCTCTGTTTCCTAATCTCACTGTCGAGCTAATCCCGTCGCAATCGTCAATATTGCTAATGAAAGTGACCGACAAGCAAGGGCATTCCTGGGAATTTCGTGACTCAGCTCGAACCTTACCCGATTCTTTGGACAATCTTGCCCAGTGCTTTCTGGGCGAAAGAAAGATGGAAATTGATGATTACAAGACCCTGCACAACAATCCGCATCGTTACGAATACTTGCAGCGTGACTGTACACTCTTGTACGGCGTGTTGTCCCGATTCTTCCGGTTGCTGCATGACAAGCTTGGAGGGAGCGCGGGAATTAGTGCGGCGAGCACAGCTCTTGCCACCTTTCGAACGTCATACCAGCGACGCCCCCTACCTTCGATCAGTAAACACGCGGAGGGGCTAGCCAGGGCCGGTTATTATGGCGGTCGATGCGAACCTTTTAGGCGCGAGTTTATTAGTGATAGGGAGCATCCACTGCATTGTTACGACGTTAATTCGATGTACCCTTGGGCTATGCGCCAGCCTCAACCGATTGCGGAGGTAGACATTCATGGGTTTCACCCTGAGTTGTGCGGATTTATCGATTGCACAGTTGAAGTGTCGGACTGCAACGTGCCCATATTACCGTGTAGAACCAAGAACAGACTGCTTTTTCCTGTTGGTCGGTGGCGAGGCGTATTTTCTACCGCCGAATTGCGAGCGGCGATGGATAACGGTCAGGCCCAAGTCGTGCGCTTTTACGATGCAACCTACTTCCGCACGGCTGACATTTTCTCAGACTACGTAGACACGCTCTACAAGTTTCGTAACAAGAACGACCCCGACTGGGAGCTATCCCTAGACCGCATGGCCAAGATTTCATTAAATAGCCTCTACGGAAAATTTGGCTCGCAAGAGGTGCGGGAGACCATACATATTCGCCCAGACTTCAACGATATGGTTGACAAGCAAATGCAACAAATGCCATCACCGTTGTCGACCGACTGCTATATTGAACGAACGGCTAAACATTCTGACTACATGCTACCACAAATCAGCGCTTGGATTACGGCGCTGGGAAGAGTTAAACTTGCTGAAGCACTTCTTGCAGTCGGCAATTCTTGTTTTTATTGTGACACCGACAGTGTATATACTGATGAATCTATGCGTGAAGGTTCATTGTTAGGTGAATGGAAAGACGAATACGCTAAAGACCCTATTGTTTACGCATACTTCCTTTCTCCCAAAGTATACGTATTACGGCACGCTTCGGGCAAAAGCACGAATAAAGCCAAGGGCTTCTCACGATTCGGGAGAGACAACCCGTTGCCGCCTGACGCGGTGGCTATTCTCGCTTCTGGCGAGGGGATTGAGGTGTCGAGGTTCGCGAAGGCCCGGAGTGTAATCAGGGGAGACTTCGGCTTAATGATAGCGCAAAAACGCTGCCATATGGACTACGAAAAACGGATATTTCACAATGACGGCACAAGTGAGCCGAGAAGGGTAGACGAGTGAGCACAATTGACAGGTTTCTAGAAACCCAGGCACCTACTGAACAACCAGATGTGACGCTGGCAATCCGCAAGCTATCCACTAACAAGGACGTTCGAATTTTTTTAACGTCTCTGTGCAAATACTCCAAGGCCGACTGGGCAGGGTTTCTGAGGACCTGCCAAGTCATTTATGGAATCATGCAGTCATCGTTACTAATCAAACAAGATTCGACTCTCATGGAAGAGATTCTAAGGGCACCACACATCGCCATGTTCTTCAGGCGACTGACAGAAGAGGACTCGTAATGCCCAATCCCAAATGGTCGGTCTATGCCGATTTAATCGCCAATATCATGAATACCCTAGATGCTTGCACAGACAACTTGCTAGTTAAGGAGATTGTTGTCCAGGCGTGTGCGAATGAAATAAAGCGCCGAAAGGCCAAAATGTATGCCGAGATAACGGGAGAAGACTAATGAGTAACCCGGTTCCATTTCGCATCAAGAAAGGCGAAAAGTGGTCACCATGGAAAGCGCTGGTTCAGGGCAAAACTGTAGAGTTAGGCGACGGCGACACTATGACAAAGGAAGAAGCGGAAAAAGCGCTTTCGGCGTTGGCCCCGTCTTCGCCTACTCCCGCTCAGGCGAAAACCGCGAACTTGCTAGGCTTGTTGACGAATATGGAATCGACAGTGCCGGGCCCCTCTTTGAGTTCAACCGTCTCGCCGACTACTACTTCCCCTAAAACACCGCAGGACGAGAAGCCGAAACCGACGGAACTGAGGAAAAACGGCCTCGCTGAACTTACCCCAGCACGGCTTGCAAAATTTCGCGAGCAAGTCGCCATCGCCATCGCCGGGGGGAATGTGTCCCTTGATAGGGCGCTCGTGTCCATATTCCGCGACAAAGTGCCGGTTCTTGCGCCCGAACAATATATGTTATTGTCCACTGGTTGGGAGCTTGCGTGTGAGCAATACTTTGTTAATGGTGTTCCCCCCGCCTGGATAATTATTCTTCTCGGCAACGCCCTGGTCTGTACCAGTCTTTACGAAAAATCAGAAGCCAAGCCGCCAGAAGAGAAAGAGGAGAACGACGATGCAGGAACAACTGGAAACAAGCCAAACGGGACAAAGACAGATAAGCCGAACAGAGTGCCTGTCACTAATAACCGAGCCGCTAGCTCATGACTTTGGGTTCCGGCATCTATGGGTCGGGTATACCGGCTCCGGCAAAACCTACAATAATCTCGTCCTAATTGACACTGCCGAGGGCTCACATCGTCATACGATAATCACTGACCAGAAGAACCGCGTGTCTCCATACCTGGCACTCGGCAACGATATTGCAGAAATCCCATGCGTGGACGCAATCGACTCGGTTGAGCCCGACAATCGCAACCACGTATCAGCAATCATCCGTGGGCCTCGCATGACCGGCGACGAAAAGGACCTAATAGACTTCGACCAACTTGGCAAGAAAATTTGGGAAGTGTCACTTGATGACAAAGGCGTGTTGTTCGGAATTGACGAGCTGTCCGATGCGTGCGATGGCGAGCGAACTTGGGTTAGAGGCGACGCCAAACGGGCTTATATGCGTCTTCTCTATACGCAGGGGCGAACAAACAGAGTGTCAATTGCTGCGTGTACACAGCACATTCAGGAGGTACCTAGGGCGTGCATTTCGAACAGCGACACGATGGGCATATTCTGTCAGGACAGAAAGGAATTACCGTATTATGCGCGCAATGGGTTCCTTGACGACCGGGAAATCGACATTGTAGGGAGCCTAAAAGAATACGAATTCCTCTTTATTAAACGCGGAATGGAGTCGGTGATATGTCACTTCTAGACAGGCTCGACGCCTTTCTTTTTTCGCCATACGCCACCGTGTACATGCCGCCTCCAAAAGACGACAAACCCATCGCGCTTTTATTGTACACGCTCTTTCTGGTTGCAGTCCTCATCACCTGCGGGCATTACTGTGCCAAGTAGAATCCGACTCGTACCACCAAACCTAAAAGTCATAGCGGGACTAATTACGCACAAAATTGACCTAGAAATTGCAGTCGCACGACTAGAATACCGATTACAATGGGGCATAGCGTGCTCTAAGCTACGTGAGTGCGGTATGCCAGAAATACAAATCGTCACGACCAGCTTGGGGCATGGCTTGACCATGGCCATGACTCGCACCTTGGATGGTTCTGGATGGACTAGATTGATATGGATTTCCGAGCTGGCGTGTCACCCTATGTGCGCCTTTTTAGATCGGCAATGTCAAGGAGACTTATCGTCAAAAGACTGGCTAGAAAAAATTCAAAAAAAGCATTGGGAAGTTCTTGCACGATTACCGTCTGTATAGCATACTAGTTTTTGTCACGGGCGCGGCGCCCATCGCCGCTAGAGAAATCAGGAGATAGCATCATGGGAAGAAAAGCACTGACTGAAGCAGAAAAAGCAGCCCGGGCCGCAGCGCCACAAAATAAGAGGCCGACGCTTGAAGAGAAGCTCGCCGCAGCTCAGGCGCAGGTTGACGCCGGGGATGAAGGAATGTCGGCTCTCATGCCTGCCATTGACATTTACGCCGAGAAGTTCCGGCAGGCTCAAGTGGACCTTAAAATCTCGGCCAAGAAGCTGCGCAAACTACTCAGCACATAAGAAGCGTGACCATGCCCAAGGACAACTTTATTTCCGCCGCCGCGTTTTTGCGCCGGCAACCGCTTGCCGAGACAGTTCTGTGTCTGGCCACGCATCATGCGATATTTGACACTAAACGCTCAGTGCGGTCCATGGTAGACATCACAGCCGCCTACCACCTACGGAAAACGATGACACACCGAAATCTACAGGTGGTGCCTGGCTTGTGATGAACAAGAACTAGTCCAACAAAAAGCCCCTCACGGTTGACACCGTGAGGGGCTTTTTCTTATTTGATTAGCTTGTGTGAGGTGGCCAAAGCAACCATACCAGCAACGTAGATGTGAGCGTTATGACGGTCGCTGAACAGAGCCAAGATAAGTGCAAGGATGCCTATTCCTTTTAAAGAAAAATGTAAGTAAGTGATGCGGCGGTTAAGGCTGCCAAGTCTAGCAGAATAGACCACATGGCTATCCTAACCCTATGCTAGCCCAAAATGTAGGCTTCTTGGCTGGCTGAGGATTGGGGGCCTGACGCCGCTTGCGCTTGACCGGGGAATCCTCAACTGTGTCGTCGTCTTCCTCTGTCTCGGTTACCTGCGGCTTGAGCAAGTCGGCAATGGACTTTGTAATACTGTCGGTAATGCGCCGAACGAACAACTCGGCTTGAGGGTCAAGCGTTTCGTTTTTCTTTGTTCCAGCCGCAGGTGCAGCCGTAGAAGTAGCGTCTGCCACCGCATCGGTAACAGCATCAGCAATCTGACTAGCAGATTCATTCTCTTGTCCCATCTTTACAGCTCCCTCGCGTTCGCAGTGATTTCTAAGCGCCAGTTGGCGTAATCCTGGGTAGCTTCCCCGCCTGGGTTGAATAACATGAATTTAACATAATTCCACGGACCGCTAAAGGCCCCGTTCGCTGCGCCGTTGGCCGTCGCGAAGTCGGGCATTTTGATAATATTACCTTGCCAGTTTGCAGGCGTCCAGGCGATGGCCGCTGGAAAAGTCAAGGGGATAACGTCCGACACTCCCCCCGTGGGAAATGTGTTGCCAAAGCATAGAGATGGGCATCGTGTCCACAATGTTTTGCCCTCAACTTCGCCCTGGGAGACCAGCATCGCAACGTCTAATGTTTTGTCGTATGGGGTGCCGGACAAGGCATACTGAAAATTAAAGCGGAAGGCTGGGTTGTTGCGATTTCGCAGCTCGTAGGGCATTGTACAGAGAATGTTATTGTAGGTCCCGGGAGTCGTCTTTGGATAAATGTTAAATTCAACCAACAAATGCGTGGCCGTTACCATAGGATAGACGTAGTTATCGGCATTTTGTGGCATCTGGGCAAAGGACCAAATCATGACTTGCGTATGTGCGTCGTCGTCCAATGAAATTTTGACATATGAAGCGTCGAGGTCCAAACCGGCGAGTGCCGCCATTGGCAAATAGCATGAGGTCATACGAAAGATGCCCTCTGGTAGTAGAGAATTATCTATGCCTATACTGAAGGTTGGATTTTGGCTAGCCAACTGTTCTGGCGTGGCCAGCGCCTTGAGCGTTGCAATGTCAATATTGTAGGTAACATTATTCTCATAATGTGGGCCCCACAGTCTAACCCTTGAAGCCACCGACACGGGGGTCAGGTTGAAGCCAAGAATTACAATGTTGCTGTCGCTCTGGTCTCCGGTAAAGGATTGAAAAGACCCCTGTGGATAATCGTTAGTATACGTTGGTGGTGTCGACGTTGGGTCTGTGATGTTAGCCTGTAATTGGGTTGGCCGCTGTCCATATTCATCGCCTGGACCGCCCACTATCGAAAATGATATCTGTGATGCTGCGGAAAGCGGCTCGACTCCACTGGTACCTGTTGAATATGGAGCATTGAACATCCCTGCGGCCCCAGTGAATGTGTACGCGGAGTTGCAATAGGCGTCTAAACAGCCGTGATAAAAAATACCCTGGCCACCCTGTTGTAGGGACAGTTGCAAGTCGTCCAGTTGAGCCTTAATTGATGCGGCGTCAAGAGGCACAACGACTTCAAAATCATAGGTGCCTCTCACTTCCCCCTCGAAGTTCAGATAGATGGCCCACCCCGGCTGCGGGAAGAAAGAAAACGTGTCTGACTTTGTTGTGCTCTGGTCTGGAAAAATTTTGACGGTTTCGAATTGATTGTCGTGTACTCTATCGGTACCAGTCGACATAGCGGCAAAAGACGGGTCCGTTAGGGTAACGCCTGGGCCGCTAAATGGAGTTGTCGATATGTAATCGAGGCCGATAATGTCGTGGTTTGCACCACAGTGAGCGGCCCAATTCGGAACAATGGATGAAATGTCAATTTTGTAACCGTTGACAGACACGGGCTGAGCAGCCATTAAGCCCAATAGTTCCGGCATAGTTATGGAGAATATTTCATCCTCAAAGACTGCGCCCGCCCGCCAATGCATTGTGAACTGATAAACGCCAGTGGTGAGGTCGGTTATTGCCATTGCCCGCTGTAGTTGAAACGTAATAGAGTTTCCTGCCCCTCCGGCAAGGTCATTCATGGTTGGACCGAAAGCGGCTGGCGCTCCGGACAAGTCGGCAAATGTTATGGCCGGTCGTAAATCTAATGTTAGGGCTTTAGTAAGGTCAGCGCTCGTACCAAGCTGCTCGATAATGTTGTCATTGGAATCTACAGTGCAAAACTGTAATTTTCGCGGGTCAGAATCGTGAGTAATTGACTGCCCGCTATTGGACCCTTGGTTTGTTTCTGTGAGCATTATGCCTTCCTCCAAAACCTCGTCGTAGTCCCGTCGATATTAACAGCTACGTAGCCAGCAGCCGTTCTGGTTGCCGCTATTTCGTCTGCCGTTTTGTAGCCCTTATGCGTGTCCGCATTGAAGGGCTGAGCCTTCGCTAAAATGTTTTGCAGTGTAGGGTTGTCAAACAGTTCAGCGCCGCCAGTTGGGTCGTCGCTCAACCCGTTGATGATGCCCCCAGCAAGCGCTACGTCTCTGTCGTTGGGGGCATTGAAAGTGGTGCAATACTTTGCGAAAGACTGTCGTGAAAAGCGACCATCCGCCTCTGGGCATCTTCGCGAACCATCAGCGCGCTTAGATGTTCTTGTAACGAGCGTCTCGATTGACAGTCCGAGCCTACGTGCATGGTTCTTGATGGCGTGACCCACGGCAATGCGAGCTGCCTCGCTGGACACCCCTTCCTCTGACCGCATAGCTCGGGCCATGCACAGGATTTCGATTGGTATATTTTTCCTCTTCGCTTCGTCGGCAGGAAGTTCGGCAACTATTCCACTAATCATTTCTGCCCCCATTGTCCATGGCATTGAACCATGCCACCATGAAAATAGGAGTACAATTGCAGCGACAAGCGCAAGTAATAGCCACACACTAATAGACCCCATAAACAAGTTGCACCGGTGTACCGAGTACCTCGGCGGTCATCTGTTTGCTGTACAAGTCCCATTCGGCGGCCTTGAGTTTGTTGTCGGCTGTGGCATGATAGTAGACCGACCATCGCCCTTTTACTCCGGGAGAGCTGAGCGTCATTACTAGGTCAATCCATGGACAGTCTTCTTGTGTTTCCAGTTTAATACCTGCGATTTTTGATTTCGGAAACATTAGAGGTACTGCGTTTTTGCCCCAGATTTCACCTACCGGCGTAATCATGTTGCGGGTTTTGATGCAGGCGTAGCCAGTGACTTCGTTGCGAATTGAAGTCAAATCGAATTGGTCGTTAGGGTTGTCTGGTTCAAACACTATCGCCACACGCGAACGAACGCGAATTTCAGGCAGCGAAAGCCTTGCTCTGATGGTGCCTGTAAGTATTTCGTCCTGGTGCAGCCCTGGATTCACAAACGCGACGTCTAGCGAGGGATGCTCTAAAAATTGAAGTTGCTTATCGTTCCTGTCTTCATTACGGAGTGACATTGGATTCCTTCCCTAGACCTAGGGCTTCCAGCTGGCCCTCTTTAACTACCGCGCCGGTTTTCTTGGCTTTGAGCATTAGATACACGGCAACGATTGAAACTGCCACCGCTAATCCCAACAACACGAACCACAAATTACTCATCGGTTGCCTTCCAGGGGGTATAGCCGCCCTCTTGATTGGCGGGCTCTGCCAGGAAGTCTGCCAAGTTCTTTGGTGTTGTTACGGTGGGGGTCGTCGTCAGTGACTTGACTGCTTCAACAACGCCGCTGCCCGTCTTACGCATTTCGCGAATGATGAATATAATTGCGACTAGGATTGCTAACACAACAATCGAATACAACCAAATTTCCATGAAACACAAAAAACAACGGGCGGGCGGTATGTCCGCCGCGCCCATTGTTCCCAAAAGGTTATGCCGTCAGGGACGACGCAGTGCTAAGAGCGGCGCTGCCGCCGGGTACGGATGAAGCTGCCATTTTCAGCGCGTTTCCGCCAACCTTGCCAGCGAAACGGCGCCATCGGGATTTCTTACTAGGTCCCTTGGCGGCCGCTAGGGTCTGCCCCTTACCACCCTTGTGAATGAAGAATTTGTAAGCGACGGCCAATGCCGCCAATACTAGGACTATGACCAACCATTTCGGCATTGATTAACCTCCGACTACTTGACTAAATGCGCCCGTTGCGCGAGAAAAAAAGTTTCCTGAACCGTGTGTTAGAGAATTTGCAACCCCGATCAATTCGCCCGCTGTATTCACCACGTCGCCATAGATTTTTGTTCCGCCCTCCACCGCTCCAGCCAACCCTGATTGTTTAAGTAGCTGACGTTTGTACCACCATTGCGAGCCCCACTTGTACCAGGCGGCCACGACAATCGCCAAGGCTATCAATATGTACCAGGCCATGGGCTAGCTCTTAACTTTTGGAACGACCTTCTTAGGGATGTAGGTCATCTTTCGCGTGTTGTAAGCAAGGATTTCGGCCGGGTCATTCTTCTTCGACAGTTTGCTCATAAGTTCTAGGTCGTCAGTTCCGAACATCTCTTGACCAATATGGCTGCGCTGAATAACGGCAAGCAAGTCGGCCTGCTTGGCATCCGACAGCGGGTAGCAACCCCAAACTAGGGAGTAGTGATTCCCTGTGAATACACCTGTCAGGTCGTAACTCGGTTGACCGGCGCCGTCGAGCAGTTTCGAGGCGTCGAAATTCGGAATAGGAGTGAGAATCGGAAACACCGTAGCGGCGTTCGGTGACCAGTAGGGAAGCGTGGCCCCGTCGACACCGTTGAAAAATGGATAGCTGCCCACCGAGCTGCCATGAACCTCGGCGCTGGCGTCCGTGTATGCGTCGTAAAGTTCTTGAATGATAGGCGTTACATCGTTGGTCTGGCGGATGCCGAGGAAGTCGGCAGAGAACTGTGTAAGGTCCTTCACGCGGCCCGACCCCTTGGCGTCGCCAACGAGTTCATTCGAGGCCCACAACAGACCGGCAATGCCGGCTTTACCTTCGACGCCCGTCAGAGTAGAGTTTGCGCCAAAAGAAACAAGCTGAACCGAGTCGGCACCGTTACCGGCATTTGCTTTGTGTCTAGTGAACTGCCAGGGATGGGCAATTCGTAGCTCGGTATCGGGGTCAATAACAGCGTGGGCTGTGATGTTCATCTGTGCTGACAAGTCGGTAAGAGAGGCATCAACGGCCGCGAAGGAGCTCGGGCAGTTGACATAGATTTCCCCGGGTCGCAAGAACAGGGCGAGCGGCGAGGTGTGATGACCTTCGTGTTGAGCCGGGTTCGAACCAGGGAACACGTCAATGAAATGCTCAAAGAAAATGCTGGTGGAAGCTGGAATTGTGATACCTGCGCTGCCATTCGGCTGAGTAGTCCCAAACCGACCACCGTTGCGAACGTACATGTCAAGGTCAAGGTAGCCGCCCAAAGAGTGAGTGGAGCTAACGGGGGTACCGATTTCGGTGCCCTGCACCTGAACAGAAGAGCACAACATCGGCGTGAAAAATTTACGGGCAATGTCCAGGGAGGTCGCGGTGTTTGTGTTTGTCAGCGTACCCCGGTAGTGCAACCGAATCTTGGGCACGTAGCACGCGTGCTTGATTCCCAATGCCACAACGGTCATGGGCAAGTCATCGAACTTGAAATTGGGCTGGGAGCTAAAGGCGAAGGCGGGATTGATGCCGCCTGGACCGTTTAGCTGATGGAAACGTCGAAGTGGATTCTTTCGCTCTCTCTGTGATGCCATGCTTACACCTTTCCTGTTCGCGCGCCGCCAGAGCCGCCATGTGAACCAAACATAAGTTTGCGCAATGGGGAAATGCGCACCGAGATTGCCACCGTAATGAAAGCTATTGCCATTGCAATGAGAATTGCTATCAACTTAGCTTGCATCATTACACCTCAACCACTTTGATTGGCTTTCCGCTAGAAATCGCTTGCTGGAGCTTGATGCCCGTGAGGGCTAGCTGGTACTGCTTGACTTTAGCCGGCGCCCCCGCCGGTGTGACCGCCACTTTGGCGACCGTTGGAGTCGCTGCTACGACTGCCGCGACCGTTGGAGTCGCTGC
>Ga0255361_1000164_pt1 | contig 13859 bp, 14 predicted proteins | sample GFST75r1metaG_FD_186005 | JGI IMG/M metagenome (GOLD analysis project Ga0255361, IMG submission 186005) | Peat soil microbial communities from Stordalen Mire, Sweden - G.F.S.T75.r1 | ecosystem: Environmental > Terrestrial > Soil > Wetlands > Peat | place: Sweden: Norrbotten County, Stordalen... | reverse complement strand
AAAGCTAATGGTATTGATAGTGAATATTTATTCACAGAATTTCCATACTATTGAGTCTATTTTAAAGCTTCTCTGTCCTCTTTAAGTTCTGCAACTGTTTTGAGATTTCCATACTATTGAGTCTATTTTAAAGCTTTATTTTTTATTTTTGAATAGTATATAAAGTTTGAAATTTCCATACTATTGAGTCTATTTTAAAGCTATTTAAGAATGGAGCTTTCGGTATAAGTGCCTTTGGATTTCCATACTATTGAGTCTATTTTAAAGCTAGTTTTGGTGAGATATATGTTAGAGGTTATTGTGAATTTCCATACTATTGAGTCTATTTTAAAGCAGATAATAAAAGTATCATGAATGGAAAATTTAGATTCAATTTCCATACTATTGAGTCTATTTTAAAGCCTATTGCACCAATTATCATATCAATTTCATAATTTGTATTTCCATACTATTGAGTCTATTTTAAAGCCTTTCATTTGACCTTCAAGTCGAGCTATTTTTTCTTATTTCCATACTATTGAGTCTATTTTAAAGCGGATTTATTCGGGGCGTATCTATACAGGAGATGTTTATTTCCATACTATTGAGTCTATTTTAAAGCGTTAACCAAAGACTTAAAATTAATAGACTATCTTGCATTTCCATACTATTGAGTCTATTTTAAAGCAGATGATTTTACATGCCAACGATGAATCGTGTTACAAATTTCCATACTATTGAGTCTATTTTAAAGCATTCTGATTATGATTTTGTGATTATTGGTGCAGAATTATTTCCATACTATTGAGTCTATTTTAAAGCAAAAAAGAACCGGCACCTTTCCGGGGACGTCCTAATACATTTCCATACTATTGAGTCTATTTTAAAGCAAACCGAACGAGGTCATGATAGAATACATGGAAGATCATTTCCATACTATTGAGTCTATTTTAAAGCGGGTAAGGGAAAATTAGTAGGTGTTTTGGGGGTTATATTTCCATACTATTGAGTCTATTTTAAAGCTCGGTTACTCCTATACCAGCACTTACACCGCCAACGGATTTCCATACTATTGAGTCTATTTTAAAGCCCACTATTTTCTATGTAATATATGATGGCTTTATTAAATTTCCATACTATTGAGTCTATTTTAAAGCGTACATTAATTGGTCAAAATATTACATCATTAACATTATTTCCATACTATTGAGTCTATTTTAAAGCAAATAAATGAAATCATAGATATATTTAAGCCATATTAATTTCCATACTATTGAGTCTATTTTAAAGCATGTGGTTAACGCACTTACAGCAGGTACAACAATCGGATTTCCATACTATTGAGTCTATTTTAAAGCATTTGGATTAGATGAAATATTTGACGCATTAGCGGATTTCCATACTATTGAGTCTATTTTAAAGCATACATCTAAGGGGTTGATTTTATTGGTGAAATAGAGGTATTTCCATACTATTGAGTCTATTTTAAAGCCATGGTTCTGTATTTCTGTATCAGTATGACCATCTGGAATTTCCATACTATTGAGTCTATTTTAAAGCCCACACTGATGACTACACCCATAATAAGGATTACACTATTTCCATACTATTGAGTCTATTTTAAAGCCACTCGCTAATGAATCAGCTGATATTCGTTCTTTGAATTTCCATACTATTGAGTCTATTTTAAAGCTCGGAAACTGGGCTAAAATTAATAAGATATATATTCATTTCCATACTATTGAGTCTATTTTAAAGCCAGCACCAGGGTAAACTTCAGGTCTTAAATCAAGTGTATTTCCATACTATTGAGTCTATTTTAAAGCCCGCCATACTCACTAGCAACGGTTTACCCGTAGCAGAATTTCCATACTATTGAGTCTATTTTAAAGCACATACCTATGCTCTATAGAACAGAAACAATAGATTATTTCCATACTATTGAGTCTATTTTAAAGCCCACAATTATGGCAATACTCATATTCTGGATAAATTATTTCCATACTATTGAGTCTATTTTAAAGCCGAAAAGACCCTCCCAGAAATACACCGGAAGCAACAATTTCCATACTATTGAGTCTATTTTAAAGCGGTAGCTTAACCGTTACACCAGCAGCCGGTGATACATATTTCCATACTATTGAGTCTATTTTAAAGCCTTCCATGTGTTGGCTATAAACTGGATATGCGAAATGATTTCCATACTATTGAGTCTATTTTAAAGCCCACAATGAGGGAATTTGATGCTACAGTAGGATCTTCATTTCCATACTATTGAGTCTATTTTAAAGCTCTAAACAATCTTCTGTACCACAAACCGTACATCTATATTTCCATACTATTGAGTCTATTTTAAAGCCTTTGACTTGCCTCTGTAATGGTTACGTTTTTATCAAATTTCCATACTATTGAGTCTATTTTAAAGCGGACTGCACCTGTAGCATGGGCCACTACCTCAATAGAATTTCCATACTATTGAGTCTATTTTAAAGCTTATAGAATGGTTCGTGTGGTATGTATGGGTTTTCATATTTCCATACTATTGAGTCTATTTTAAAGCACATACCTATGCTCTATAGAACAGAAACAATAGATTATTTCCATACTATTGAGTCTATTTTAAAGCCCACAATTATGGCAATACTCATATTCTGGATAAATTATTTCCATACTATTGAGTCTATTTTAAAGCCGAAAAGACCCTCCCAGAAATACACCGGAAGCAACAATTTCCATACTATTGAGTCTATTTTAAAGCGGTAGCTTAACCGTTACACCAGCAGCCGGTGATACATATTTCCATACTATTGAGTCTATTTTAAAGCCTTCCATGTGTTGGCTATAAACTGGATATGCGAAATGATTTCCATACTATTGAGTCTATTTTAAAGCCACTCGCTAATGAATCAGCTGATATTCGTTCTTTGAATTTCCATACTATTGAGTCTATTTTAAAGCTCATAACACTTAGTTACAAATCCCTTTAATGATCAAATTTCCATACTATTGAGTCTATTTTAAAGCCACCATTAGCGAAAGCTTTACTACTTAATTTATCGGTATTTCCATACTATTGAGTCTATTTTAAAGCTAAAATATAATAAAAATAAGAATGTATATGAACGTGATTTCCATACTATTGAGTCTATTTTAAAGCTTATTGTTCCAATTAATGTTCCATCAAACCAGAATTATTTCCATACTATTGAGTCTATTTTAAAGCGTACATTAATTGGTCAAAATGTTACATCATTAACTCTATTTCCATACTATTGAGTCTATTTTAAAGCATCTCTGTACCTGCAACATTCTTTAATCTAATATCAATTTCCATACTATTGAGTCTATTTTAAAGCCCAACGGTTTAAGAGTGTTTGCAACTAATACCCCTATATTTCCATACTATTGAGTCTATTTTAAAGCAATATTTGTCTTCCACCTGTTCCTCTAAGATGTCCGAATTTCCATACTATTGAGTCTATTTTAAAGCTCAAGAGGATTAAATCGCAATAATGACCAATTATCCCATTTCCATACTATTGAGTCTATTTTAAAGCACATAATTAGTTGCAACAGGTGTAGTTAGGTTTGATTATTTCCATACTATTGAGTCTATTTTAAAGCCGGTTATATCCTTACTCCAATCCAAACTAGTACCATTATTTCCATACTATTGAGTCTATTTTAAAGCGCAGTCTATCCAGCAGCAGCTCTTCAAGTAGTAGTAGATTTCCATACTATTGAGTCTATTTTAAAGCAGGGTCTTGACCCGTACCAACACTCATACCACCCAAATTTCCATACTATTGAGTCTATTTTAAAGCTGCGCTGATTTTTGGTTTATTTTGCCAGAAAACTGCGCTATATTCTCCGACATAGGGGGTATATTTGTCCGCCCATAATAATGTATCCTGCTTATAAAGGCAGACTAGAGAATGAATTCAATGGGATTTTTTTCTATACCAATAACTTCTAGTTTAAAATTTTTACGGTCTTTGAGGTTATAAATTAAAATAGAATCTTTATCTTTGTTGACTATCTCTTTAATCCCGGATTTTATTTTTTTAAATTGGGATATGGAAACTTCACCTTCAAAAACAGAATTCTGTCTCCAATGTAGAAAAAGTTTCAGGAATTTATGAACTTTATTCACTCTTTCAACATCCACATCATAGACTATCAAAAGATACACCTACCACCACATCCTGAAACTTCTATAATCCTTATCTCCAAGTACATGCTTGATTAATTTGTAACATTCTAATCTCATCAAATATTTATATGAAACTTTCCTTTTGGTATCAGGATGTTTAATGGTGGTTTCTAATTTAGCCTGATACTCCTTCAGAAATACTTTTTTCCCTTTATCGTTAAGTAAAACGCCCACATCATGATCAAAATCTTTTTTTGTAAGCATATTATTGTTTATCAGCTTGAAGATGACTCTCTCAACTATAACTGGTTTGAATATATCTGCAATATCTAATGCAAGGGAGAAACGTCTTTCAGCAGGTTCGTGTAAGAAACTAACTGATGGGTGTAGATAAGTGTGATAAATCTCAGAAAGTGCGCTAACATAGAGAAGAGAATTTCCAAAAGATATTAATGCATTAATCTCTGTTGTTGGAGGTCTTATCTCCCTTTTATCCATCTCGAAGTGTTTAAGTATTTGATTAAAGCTTTGATAATAGTTGTGCCAAATTCTGCCTTCGTTACTCATGATCTGAGCTACATCTCCTTCAATCTCTTCTTTTTCAATGTCTTGGATATATTTTTCAACATTCTTCCCCTTTTTGAGATAATAACGCAGTGTTTTAAGAATGTTGTTCTTGATTCCTTCCACTATTTCTTTGGCGATTACAGCACGTTTTTCAGGATTACTGTAATGTTCAGACTGTTGTACAACCACCAGACCGGAATTAAGCTGCACTCGAGGATAAAGAGAACCTTCATAGTAACCATACATGTTGAAAAAGTTCACAGGAATCCCCTCTTTCATCAGAAGAGAAGAAGCACCTGATTTAAGGGAAACCTTGCCATAACAATTTATCTCATTAATCCGGTTTATAGGTAAGGCTTTTTTACCATCTTGATTCACAAAATATAGGGTATTTCCCTTTCTTTGTAATATTCCATGTGATGTAATATAGAGTGGATCCTTCATTTTAGACACCTAAACCATGCACATTTCATAATAAGTACACCTCCTACAATAAGGTTTAATTACAACTGGCGGTGGCAGAGTTTGAGAAACTAAGTTTTGAATGTCCAGAATTATTTTTTCCATTTCTTCTTCTTTTTCTTGAGTTAAAACTATTTTTTCTCTCTTTCTTTCTTCCGGATAAACCAACATGCCATCCATCACTTTTCCCATTTTCTTAGCATTCCATAAATAATAATAGAGCTGATACCTGACAGGTTCTCCCAACTTGCTGGACTTTTTAATTTCAAAAATAACATCCTTATCACCGGTTTTAACGAAATCAAAAACAATATCACCCAAATTAATATTCTTCTTTTCCCTGGAGAAACTTTTCTCATGTATGAGCCTTCCAATATTAATATCATCATTATTATAATTCATATTGATTTGATTAGCAAAAAACCAAAGTTCACGCTTGCAGGCGATATAATATTGAACCATTACTCCTGTGACTCTCATTTGAGACCTCAATTTTATACTATATTATAAAAGCTTCTTCTTTACTCTGGGGTATAAATCCTGTTTCTAAATTGTATTTTCGATTTAAATCATCTAAATTTAAATATCCTAGCCATTCGTTGTCCATTGCAATTTTACCCAATTTTTTTGCATCTACAGAAACAACGTAACTATAGAATTCAGCTTTTATCCCTAAAAATAGACCCTTTCTCACAAAACGGTTCTCAATTTCCGAAATTTCTTTATACTTTTCCCAAATATTTGCAGCATTCTCATCTATTTCCACGAAAACATCTATTTTTTCATAATCATTTTCTATGAGTTTGAATTCCTTTTTTATATCATAAAATTTCAATTTTTCAAGATAAGAAATTAAATCTGTAGATTTATCTTGAGATCCTCTGATCAACAGAAAGTTATAGTAATTTGGTACAGATGAAATGTTAAAATCCTTCTCTTTCACCAAATAATTGGAATTAATCACATCAAAAGTGGCATTGATTAAAATTGAATTATATATATAAGAATAGAAATGTCGATCTGTATGATCCTTTAAATTAACAACACATACAGAACCTTTTTCTCTTTCATTATTCCTATTACATCGGCCAGCGGTCTGTACTATACTATCTAAAGGTGCCATATCTCTGTAAATTTTGTCCACACTAATATCAACTCCTGCTTCAACCACTTGAGTTGTAATAATTATATTCCGTCTACCTTGACTTTCCTTGATTCTTTTTATCCTCTTTAAACGATGATCAGGAATTATTAATGAGGATAGATTAATCAGTTGTGTTCTGTCAGAATAAGCCACGCCATCACTACTAATACACAGATCCTCTTCTATTTTTCTTTTAATGTAATCATATAGATCTTGTGAAGCGTTAATTGTATTTAAAACTACCATAAAGTCTTTTTTTGGTTGTGAAACTATTTCATCCCATATTAAATCTTTGAAAACTTCAAAATCCATAGGGCTTAGGTTAAACGAATAGTCTAATCTATCAAACTTAGCGAAGTATTTTTCTTTGTTTGGCACTAATGATTTAATTTCAACATTTTCTTTAAAAATTAACGGTTGTGTGGCGGTCATTAGAATGATCCAACAGTTATATTCTTCACACAAGTACTTTAATGTATGATTAAGTAATTTCCAATAGTGGTGGGGTATGGATTGTATTTCATCTAAAATCACAATTGAATTTGTAATATTGTGAAACTTTCGAGCGGCCCGATTTTTATTTGTAATTAGACTATAGAAAAACTGGATAAAAGTAGTAATGATTATTTCTGAATACCAGCCTTCAGTCAACAATTGAGATTGATGAGAACTTATTTCTAATTCTTCTTCGGTCTTATAACTCATATCAGATAAGTGATGATGTTTTAACAGAGTGTTAGAGAATATTTCACTTGATTCGTGATTTTTTCCTAAAACATTTAATAAGACTTCTGCATTTTGATCTATGATACTCAAAAAAGGTAATGAGTATATTATTTTAGGTACAAAACCAAGTTCTTTTTCTATTTTTTTTCTTAACTTTAATGCAAACGAGAAAGCAGATAATGTTTTACCACAACCGGTTGGTATATTTATTGAAAGAATCCTTTCATTTTTTAGATCCAATTGACCTAAAGAATTCATAATTTCATTATAAGACTCTTCTCTTATTTGGTCCATTTCAGTATTGGCACTTCCAAAAACCATTTTTTTGTATTTGTCGACAATTTCTTCAGAAATTTCTGATCTTAAGGGCATAGGTGTTTCGGAGGCATCAAGTTTATCAGCATCTAAAAGTGTAGAATAAAATAATAGGATTAAGAAGTAATGATTTGGTCCATTACTTCTTGAAATTTTTCTTAAATCTCTTTTTATATGTTTAATAATGTTTTTAAATTCTTTAAAAAAATTTGAAATATTAATATCCCATTTATCATAAAATTCACTTATTTCTCCGAGATTATTTTGCTCGATGTCTTTTATTTGCTTTTTTACAACATCCAAATCCTTCAGTTTTTCAGATTCACCATCCATTCCGCGAATATTCTTCAGGTTTCCATGATGTCTGAGCACAACCAACCAGGATATGGGAGTGATATACCAAAAATCATCAAGTTTATTTATTTCAAGGTAATTTTTAATACAATAATAGCAAAAAATAGCTGATAAGAGACCATGATAAGCTTTCTCAGTTTTTTCATGGTCTACAAGATATTTCTGGAAATACGTAGTGGATTTAGCGAAATCATGAGATAGCCCAATCCTAAATGCGATCTCTGAATAAAGTTCTTTGTTTGCTATTTGCTTATTTAAAATTGTTTCTCTACAAAAATTAGCAACATTTGTTAAATGGACTTCCAAAGGTTTTTGGGGATGTGATTTAAGTTTAAAAGAAGATGACATTTGTATCACCAATTGAATGACATTGTCCTTCTACCATTAGGATATCCTCTCCATTTTCTTCATAATAAAACTCTTGAAAACCTTCAACAATACGTTCAGAATTTATGAATGCGGGAGATTTAACAGCCCCATATTTTTTTCCAGGTTCAATCTTAATTTTGGCTTTTTCAGTTGGAACAATACTATTCACCCATAAATCTTCTTCAGCAGCTGAAATTTCCTTGGCTTCAATTAAACCTTCTTTTGCAAGACTTATGTTAGCAAGGCACTCTGATATACCTAAATAAGGCGTGTAAACTGATTTATGTTCGGATAAAAGGATATTTAAATCATTCATAATTGAAACATCCTCTAACCAGAGATATATCCTGTATTTAACATCTTTAAGGAACTCTGCTGGGAGTTGACATCGGGTGCCTTTATTGTCTGATAAAATGAAGCCTGTTTTAGTGTCAATCAGATTCAAATTGATCCTCATCTTTTTAATTGGATTTAGTAATTGCAGAGCAAATGCACTGTTTGATGGGCCAAAAAGATCATAATAGCTATCTCTATCATAACCCAGGATCCCGGATATTATACCTGCTAAGGTAGTTCTGCTGGGGAATGGATATGATATGGTCGATGTGGTGGTGTATCCCCTCCTAAAATATCCATAATCACCCCATATATCAAAAACCATTACTTCATCTATCATTGTTGAAATTCTCCAATTTACATTTAAATATTCAATTCAACAGCAGGTAAACCATTTTTAACTAAAAATTCGGTTAAATCTTCATTTATAATTTCATTATCATTTTTAAATTGAACTGAAGGATCAACTTTAAGATTAACAGATTCTATCTTGTCTAAATTTGATTTTAACACGTTTATAAGTTCTGAGATATCAATTTGAACTTCTTCAATATTTCTTAATTTTTTATCATCTTCAAGATCATGCTCTAATTTTAATTTTTTGTCTAAATCTCCAATGAAAAAGTTTTTATCGTTGTAAGTAATTTTAAATAGTATGCGGGGCATTTGACCAAATTTTGACCGTGTAATCAAATTTTTTGTCCCATTCCAGATCCCTTCAATAAGAAATGACTCATCATCCTCAGTCATCAAAGTTTTTTTAGCTGCATTTTCATTAATTACACCATAAAAACTAATTAAAGAATATGGAAGTATGTATTCTTCTCTAAAGGTTTTTTGCTTTTTTTCTTTACCTGAAGCAAAAGCTCCAGTACCCTTAATATGCTTAATTTCAACTTTATGCATTGATCTTCCAAATCGGAATTGTACAGGACCTGTTAATTTTATAGAACTTTTTTCGTTATTTGATTTTTCGATAGGAATCGTTCCTCCAAACATACGGACATCTATACACTCCTTGAGAATATTATTACGCATATTTTCTTTCATAACAGTTAAAGAAACGTTTTTCTTGTCTATCTTTTCTCCATTTTCATCTAAAAGGTAATCTTCAGCTCTTAATTTCGCATCTTGAATATTCCCTTTTTCATCTTCTATTTCTTTTACAAAAATTCCTTGGTCCTTAAAATTATGGAGATAATCTCTCACAGTTCTCTTCAGACGTACATCTGTCACAATATTTAACTCTACATCTTCATCTATACGAGGTTTGTTTTCATCTAAGGGGTCTCCATTTGGATTTGCATACGATATATCATATAGAAAAACCAATTCAGATCTGTTCATTTTTAACACCTTCTTTTTTTGATTTAAATATTCTACTGAGTGTGAATCCCATTACAAAATAGAAACTTGTTTCATCTCCAGAAAGCTTCCAATTATCACTTGATTTTAATAAATTTATTGATGTTAATTCCTCTAAATCTGGGTAAGCCATCTTATATTCTCTTAATTTATTTATTATCATCGGATAAAGTTTCTGAATCTTTTTTTGATCAAGTGAAAGTCCCCATAACTTCGTCATAAATGGAGTTGCTCCCAAAGCATTATACTGAATCGCAGTAAGTCTTTTTGTAAGTATTCCCATTAAAAAAGCCGCTTTCCTATCCGGAGCATTAATAAATTCACCATATACTTCAAAAAAATCTTTTTCATCGTCTTCTTCTATATGTGACCCTATTTTCATTTTATCAACCCCCTTAAGCAAATTTAACTCATTTAAAAACATATAAAACATCAAAGCCTCTACTGTAAACAGTTTCAAGGAATAATCGTTTTCAGGCTCCTTTCTATGAGCTTCTCTAATCCTATCCATGAAATGTGAAATCAAAAATTCATTGTTGATGGGTTTTTTACCCATTACAGATCCAATTATGTCTAAAAAATATTTATCATACTTCGAGGGAAAGAAATCTCTTAAAAACCCAGCATACCAATTATATTTTTTGATTAACCCTTTACTCTGAGAATGTCTTAAACCAATAAAATCACTGCTTATATTATTTCCAAAGTTTAATTTTAGATTGTCTTCTTGGAAAAGAATGTCTTTTCTAACAATCTCCAGTGCGATGTAAATATTTTTCAACCAAGAAGGAAGAATACTCTCTACATAATTCAATATATCAAGAAACTTGCCTCCACCTTTGAGTTCATAAAATAGAAATTTAAATTCAATTACATCATCCATGTCTTTTATTATAGAATAAAGACTATCTTCTTCCTCCGAGTCTTCCTCTCCAAGCAAACCATTTTCATATTTTTCTCCTTTAAATTCCATAACAGTAGCATAAAACTCTTCAAATTCATCAAAATCCCCTTTAAATAAAAAATTAGGAATAACAAAATATTTCAATGTAAATAAATTGAATGAAAGATATTCTTCAACAAATTTTTTACCTGCTTCAAGGAAAATAGCACATTCTTCACAAATAGGGACTTGTTTCCATTGATCTGCTTGTATAAAATTCGGAACATTCCCCTTCTTATCAGCCGTTGAAAATGAAAACCCAAATGCATTGGGAACAAAACCATAAACCTCCTTCGAATTATCACATAGATAACATGTTCCTTCGCCACTAGATTCTCCTATAGTCTTCAAGTAGTGATAACGTTTAAAAGCTTCCTCCAAAAGAATTTCTTTGAAAATAGGATAATCAGCCAGATATTTATGTTCAAAACTATTCTCTTGGATTGAAATGGTTAACAAAACGTTATTTCTGTCTTTTTTATCTATGGATTTAAATTTTTCTTCTAAATCAGAAATTATCTGGTCTTTCTTTTCATTTAATTCGTCAGATATCTTGTCAAGAAATTTTGGGTCTTTATGAGTTTTAAACCATTTTAAAATCCGACCTTTAAAAGTAGACTCTGCTTTACTCGTTATTAAAGATGCAGGTGTATAATCTACTCCATTGGGAGGCCCACCTTTATACAAATATTTTTTTAATTTTTCACGAGATTTATCTAATTCTTCTTCTATAACTCCTCTATAAACAAATTTTTCATCCATATCTTCTAGATTAACTAGTAGAACTCTTTTTGTCTTTTTTTTTAGCTTAGCTGTATCCTGAAATACATCAAGTTCATCTAATTCTTCATATTCCACTATAAACTTACCCAAATTGTACAAAGCACCAATCAAAATCTCACCCCACCGCATTAACCATGCCAAATCCTAATGAATTCTTCTCTCCAAGTCCTGTTTCCATAATGAATTTATAAAATCTTTTATCGTCCATGTTGAACTTTTCCAGATTTTTCCATAAAGTCCCTATGACTAAAAACATTTTATCAAGTTTTTTAACCCGAACTGCCACTTCCCGATCAAATTCAAATCGGTCAAATAGATTCCCTTCAAAATAATAATTTAAATCATAATATGCGTTATATTTTTTTAGGGCGTTGTCTTTAAGACGTTCTAGGAAGAAAGAAAATTCATTGGTGTTCTTAAGGGAATAATAACGGTTTTTATGGCTTTCTTCGTAAAGTACGATGGGTGTGCTGGTGATGAATCTTCTTTCCAATTTGGGTTGGAATAGACTAACTTTATCTAGTACCATGTGTTGTTTTCCAAGATAAAAATAATCTTTATTGTTTAATGAACGTTCCAAAGCTCGTATAAAGCCTTCTTTAGGGGATGATATTATTAAATTCTTCTGTTTTCCTATTTGAAATGATGAAATCGGGAAAATGTTAGAATAACTAAAATATTTAAAACCATTAATCTCATGATAGTTTGAAAATGCTGTTTCACGGAGTAAAGAATATATGAAGCCTTGTATGGTGTACTTATTTATTGAATCGTATTCTGACTTTTTTTCAGGTTTGAATTTGAGCATAAGTCTCATTTTTTATACACTAAATTTATGTCAATTCGAACTTAAAGATATTATTTGCTATTACTTCTAAAACGAAAATATTTTTATTACTTTACCTCAAGCTACGAACACCTTCTATATTATTACAACTATAGGATATGTAATGATATGGAAAGAGTAAAGGAGCGTCTTGTAGACGGGAAAGTGTTTCTATACAATCCTGAAAATGTTCTAAGAAAATGGAAAGGTAGTTATTTTTAATTAAGACTAAAATTTGAAATTATATCTACTTTTTTCAATTTTGTTATAATACAAAAATAGCTAATGCTAACATAGCTAAAATAATAATGAATACATAAATCTTCTCTCTCATTTACATATTTTGGAATTCCACTACACTCTTTTTTCACTTTATAAAGATTTATAACTCTTTTTATTATTAATCATAATTCATCAACTGATGATCTCCAATGTAGGTTGCATAGAATCCATCAGTATCCGCATATATTGGTTTTAAACCATGTTTTTCGGCGTCATCCATGATTCCGTAGTTGTATTTCATACTCTCCATCTACATAAAAAATTTAGTTCAAATAGTAAGCTTTGATTGTATAGGTACTTTCCTAGGGGATGCTGCCACCTTATTCTTAGAACTTTGAATTGTATTATATAGATATGCATCAAGATAGCACTGCATAGGTTCTTCTTTGAACATTAAATTAATATTTAAGTCTAAGATATTTATCCTCTCTAAGATTTTAGTCCAATAGCCTATTAACTTCCATTCTTCATTCCTATCAAGATGCATATCTACTTTATTAATATAATCAATTTGCTCCTGAATAGAACGGTAAATCCTATTGAATTCCTCCCTTGCGAATACAATAACTTCTTCATGTTCCTGGAACATTTCAGGGTTATACAATTCTGCAATCCTTCCATTCGGCACCCCCTCACTTATTCTCATTTACTACTTCCTCCATAATCAGCATTAAAAATTTTTTAAAAAATTAATTTGTGTTGTAATATCAGCACGAACAATGCAGCTGCAAATGTCCAGGTACCTGCAACAAACATACCAGTTAACAGTGGTCGGTAGTCAGTTTTTGGCTCACCGCAAGCTAAACAACGTTTATACATTTATAAATCACCTCCAATCTTTTTAGTCGATGTTATTGCTCGCATTATTATCTGAGTAAAACGATTGTATTGATTATGGGAAAATGTCAAGTTACAATGAGGGCATAGATGCCAGAGTTCCTGTTCCGGTGGCTCTTTAAGATAATAATCCTCCATGGTTTCCCGGCAGTTAGGGCATTCCATAAAATCAGATCCCATTTCCTTTCTTTTCATTTCAATTTCTTGGACCTGGTTCCTTGTGAATTCATACCAATTTATAAAATCCTTCTTAGGAATTATGAGCAATTCCTTCGGTTTTAACTTCTCAATGTTCTTTAAATCGTCTTTTTCTATGGTTTTTATATCTGTCATAAATGATCTCTCCTCAGGGTGGATCACTATAGTTGGCAACATTAACGAGGATTATCCAAGAGAGCAAATGAGAAGTAAAAAATGA
>Ga0255361_1000157_pt1 | contig 14993 bp, 10 predicted proteins | sample GFST75r1metaG_FD_186005 | JGI IMG/M metagenome (GOLD analysis project Ga0255361, IMG submission 186005) | Peat soil microbial communities from Stordalen Mire, Sweden - G.F.S.T75.r1 | ecosystem: Environmental > Terrestrial > Soil > Wetlands > Peat | place: Sweden: Norrbotten County, Stordalen... | reverse complement strand
GTGACCCAACCGTCACCGTCACCACCTCCAACCCCCACCCCGCCGTCAATCAGACCTTCACCCTCTCCGGCACGCTCACCGCCAACGGCACCCCGCTCTCAGGAAAGCAGATCACCATCATCCAACACGGCCCCACTGGCCAATGGTCGACCGTCGGCACCACCACCACCTTTGGCAGCGGCGCCTACACCCTCTCCCTCAGCGAACCGACCGGTGGCGTGTACTATTACGAGATCTGGTTCAACGGCGACACGACCTATGCTAAGTCCTACGCGCCGCTTTCGCTTTCCATTGGCACTTTTGAGAATACCACCCTCACCGCGACGACTGATAACAGAAACCCGGCCGTCGGCCAGCAGTTCACCCTTTCTGGGTACCTCACCGATGCGAACAACACACCCCTCTCCGGCAAACAAATCGTCGTCGTCCTAATAGATTCCACTGGCGCGAAAACCACTATCGGTAACGCTACCACTAACAGCTCTGGCGCGTGCCAATTTGCGACCAGCGAGTCGACGCAGGGTGCATTCAAGTATGAACTTGACTTTTATGGCGGCAATACGTATGCTCCAGCAACCACTGGGGTAATCGAGACGGTTGGCACTCTTACGCCGGCCGTGCTCGACCTCTATACAACAAACGCTACGCCTGCCGTGAACCAGTCATTCACCTTGTATGGGTCGTTATTCGACGGAGTAAACGGCACTCCCCTCTCCGGCAGAGTGATCTACCTCCTCCAGACCCACCCCACCAGCAATAATCTTGGCACCACGATAACCAACAGCTCCGGTGGGTACCGCTTTACCCTCAGCGAGCCCACAGGGAACTACGTGTATGAAGTTGGCTTCAACGGCGACTCAAACTATTCCGCCATCACATGGACTCAGTGGATAGCTGTTGGCGACTTGAAACGGACGAGCCTTTCGTTCAACGTTTCGAATGCCTCGCCAGGCGCTGATCAAAACTTCACGTTTTCTGGGTATTTAAAAAATGCAAACGGCACCCCCCTCACAGCAAAACAAATCGAGCTTGAGTGTGAAATGCCCGGGAATATATGGCAATTGATGGGGGAAACGCAAACAAGCTCAAATGGCTACTACTCGTTCACTATCAGCGAGCACACCGCTGGTCTATACTGGTACGAGTGCTACTTCCACGGCGACTCCGAATATGCAGCTGCAACCGCGGGAACTCGAGTCAGTGTCGGTACCCTTGTGCCGACCTCACTTTCCGTCACTGCCAGTAATACTAACCCCGCCGTCAACAAGCAGTTCACCCTTTCTGGATACCTCAAAGAAGTGAACGGCACGCCTCTCGCCACGAAACTCATTGACCTTTACCGGCAAGACCCTAGCGGCCAGATCACGCAGCCGACTGGCACCTACACGAACGCGACAGGGTATTATCAGTTTAGTTGGAGTGAAAGCTCGCACGGGAGTTACCGATACACCGTAGATTACGTTGTAGATCAAAACTATGCAGAGTCTATAGCCGGTGTAACTATCAACATCGGCACCCTCCAATCCACCACCGTCACCGCAGTCTCCAACAATTCCAACCCCCTCATTAGCCAGCAGTTCAACATCTCCGGCGTACTCAAGGACACGAATGGGGCCACTCTCTCCAGCAAGCAGATCACCATCATCCAACAGGACCCCACCGGCAAATGGTCCACCGTCGGCACCACTACCACCTCTGGCCGTGGCGCCTACACACTCTCACTCAGCGAAACCACCGCAGGCTCCTACCATTACGAGATCTGGTTCAGTGGCGACAGCGCTTATTCGTCCTCGTATGCCCCACTTTCCGCACGGGTCGGTAGCCTCTAACCAAACACACTCACTGCCAACGCGAACAACCGCAACCCCGCCGTAAGCCAATCCTTCACTGTCTCCGGCACCCTGACCGCCAACGGCGCCGCCGTTCTCAATGAACAGATCACCGTTATCAGTCAGAACTCTCCGAATTAGTGGGCCACCTCGGCACCGCGGCCGCCAAAGGTTCCTGCTCGCTCACCGTCAGCATCCCTAGAATACCTACACCCCCCACACGAGTTTCAAAGGCGACAGCGCCGATTCTCCCGCATATGCCTACGTTCGATAGAACGTCGGTCCTACGCCTTGATATTTCACGCGCGGCTGAAACCTGATCGCTCCGCAACTAGCGTCCGCATTGAGTCTCTCCTGTTTCGCGACAAAGGTGTGACGACTGCTAATAGTACATGTACTTTAACATACGTGATCCAAAGCCCCTGATGGTGCTCTCGCCCAACTATTGTCTTTCGCGAGCAATAATCAGATATGTGCTCAAACCAGGAAATCGAGCGACAAAGTAAAAGCAACGTGGGCGCACATGATTGCAACATCCACGGAAATTGAGCGGCCGGGGTCACAAATAAGGGACGAGTAAAACGTTAGGCTGAGATATGAATGGACCAAAAAGTTTTGGTATCAATAATAATCCCAACTTTCAATTCTGAGGAAACCCTATCTAGGTGCTTGGAATCCGTTAGGAGCCAAACGTATACAGAGTATGAAGTCATCGTCGTCGACAAAGGCTCAACTGATAAAACGGTTGAAATTGCACGGCTTTTTGGGGCGCAGGTCTTCGTTATAGAAGCGACTGAACGAAGCGAACAACTGAACTTTGCGGCGTCGAAAGCACGCGGCCAGTATTTGTACAGAATCGATTCTGACTTCATTCTAGAGTCGAGAGTTCTTGAAGAAGCGGTGGAAAAATGCGATGAAGGTTATGATGCCATTGCAGTGCATAACACCTCCGATCCCACTGTCAGCTTCTGGTCAAAAGTCAGAAAAATGGAAAGGGACTGTTACCGGAACGATGACTTAAATATAGCTGCAAGATTTTTCAAGCGAGATGTGTTTGAGTCTCTTGGGGGATTCAATGAATCCTTGGTGCTGGCCGAGGATTACGATCTTCACAATAGGATTCTTAGAGCAGGTTTCAAAGTCGGAAGAATAAAAGCACAGGAAGTGCACATAGGTGAGCCCCGAACGTTCGCAGACATCGTCAAGAAACACTATTACTACGGAACCACGGCAAAGCGATTCATCGAGGAAAACCCGAGGAGGGGGGTGAAGCAGTTTTTCCCATTAAGAGTGAGTTTCATCAGAAATTCGAGGACGTTTGCGCGTCATCCCGTTCTAACTTTCGGATTCATCGTCTATCAAGCCGGGAGGTATATTCCGGCCGCAATGGGGTACACCACGGCACACGTTCGTCTAAGACTTGCGGACGGCAGGACTTCGCGGCGTTGACGTTGTAGCACGCTCTCAACCCCTCTCAGCGAAGCAGACCCATACTACAACGAGATATTATTCGATGGCGACAGCGCTTTCGCACTCCTCAGTCTCCTTCCGTCGGCAGCTAATAATCCTTGACTCATTCGATCATGTCGTTCACTCACTTTGGACCGACACGATTGTTCTTTGCAAAATAAGGTCTTTTTTCATTTTTGAATGTTAGCAACACGCGATTTGACCTTCAAGCGTCCGTCAGGAAAAAGGACATTGGCAACCTATCTGCCACGCGAGCAAGGCCGTCAAGCGCGGAACACACCGCTGAGATATAGCGCGCCGTAGCGTCTGTTAGATCAAGAGGAGGACCGAAGCATTGGACGTGCCAGTACAAAGAGTTGGACAGCCGCGGTATCCCGGCGAAAACAGTTGCAGTTCAGAGCAAAATCGTGGCGCTCTGCCGGTGAGCCGATCACTAGTCCTCCTCGAAGGGATGCTACTTTTATTAATACCAAGGCTCTTGATATGGTATGAAGGTCGAGACTGCCTCAGGCATTTGAAAGCGCTCTTGCAACTTCCTAGGGACGTTTTACAATATCTGAGCGTCAACGAAACAGGATTAGCCTTGTGAAGAAGCCGCTTTGGGACGTGGTGACGGCTGAGGACGGAGCTGCAAGTGAAACGAATACTCGTTATCCTAAACGGTTGGACAACGCCGATGGCCGGCGGAGACTACCACGCGCTGAAGGTCGCTCAGCAGTGGAGTCAAACCGACAGGCTGACGTACTTACTCCCTCGTTTAGGGTACTCCTATGTGACCAAGGCGGGACTCTTGGCCGGCAATGCTGTCGTTATTGATTCTTTTTTAGAACGCGAAACGTCGAGCATAGTGAGAATAGTCTTGTTGTATTGTGTTCGCGTGCTGAAGCTCATGTTCTCGCCTCCACGAGGGAAGTACGACGTGTTAGTGGCTGCCAATCATTTTTTGACAGACGTGCTTCCCGCTGTCTATTTGAAATCCAGAAACTCGCCCTGCCGTCTCGTCGCGTACTATCACGGGCTCCCCGTGGACGAATCCAGCCCCAGCTGGCTTCTGCCACGCAAGATCAACGATGCGATATCCGTATCGCTGCTCAGAAGGTTTTTCGACGTAGTCTTCGCGATAAATCAGCCTGTGAAGGACTTCCTCATCTCGCGAGGGGTTGAGGCACAAAAGATCCGGATCACACACAACGGCATTGATTCTATTCCGTCTGAAATGACCGAAATGACGGCAAAGGGACCGGTATTTGATGCGTGTTTTGTTGGTCGACTCGTGAAGAGCAAGGGCGTCTCGGATTTGATAAGAATCTGGAAGGGCGTTTGCGCCGTGTATCCCGACGCGAAGTTGGCCATTGTCGGTGACGGGGTTGAAAAAAACCGGCTCGTCAAGCTCATAAAAAATGAAGGACTCGACGAACGCATCACCTTGTGCGGTTATCTGCAGCAAGAGCGCTTTGCCGTTATGCTTCGCTCAAAGCTTTTTCTGCTCCCAAGTTATGCAGAGGCTTGGCCGCTCGTGATCGTCGAAGCGATGAGCTGCGGCTTGCCTGTCATTGTGTACGATCTCGCCGCGTTGAGAAATGTGTGGGGAAACGACATTGTTTACGTCCCAAAAGGGAATGAAGCGCTATTCACGAAGACGATAGTCAGCATGCTCGATGATCCAGAGTTGCGCTCGACACTCTCGCAGAACGGATCAAGACGCAGCAGGGACTATCTTTGGGGCAGTATAGCACAGAGCGAGCTCGATTCGATCGCGAGCTTATCTTAGAGAGAAGCAAAAGAGCGCATATGGCAAGCGAGTCGAGGTTCAGCGCGGCAAAGGACGCTGCTGCCAGAAATAAGAGGGTCGCGCTCGTCTATTTTCCACACGCGGGAAAAACGGTCTACAAGTTTGTGGATCAAATCCTTTGCATTTTGATCCCGATTTCCGACTTCATTACCGTCGTGGGGGGCGGTACCGAGCTCCTGAACGAGCACGACTCGGCACGCGTCAGGTTCGCTGACATCGGCATCACGATGCATCACAACCTCGCCAACTCCCGTTCGCTCCGACTTTCGAAGGCATTGTGGGGTGTAAAAGCTGTTCTCGTCCAAGTGCTCGAGGCAGCCGCACTAATCAAAAATGCCCGCAATATCGATGTCGTTTTGTTTTACATTTCATACCCTAGCAATGCGCTCCCATTGATCGCTGCCAAGATGCTGCGGAAAAAAACGTGGATGGTGATGGTCACGAGTGGCGGCGACGGGCGTGGCCCGATCAGTTACCTCCAGAATCTGCACAAGCAGCTTATCTACTCCATGACCGACATCATCACCCCTGAATCTAAAAGACTCGTACCCGAACTTGCGCTCGGCAAATACGGAGCGAAGGTCGTCGGCGAGGGGTATCGATACGTAGACACCGAACGGTACCGCATCGAGAAAGAGTTCGGTCAAAGGACCAAAGTTGGATTCATTTCGAGGCTGGAAGAAAAAAAAGGTACCCTCAACTTCTTGCGGGCGGTGGAGATTATCCAAAGACACGCCTACTCGGATGTTTCTTTTTTGATCGGCGGGGATGGCCCCCTAAGGCCCGTTGTCGAAGCCGAAGTGGCAAAACTAAGAAGCGGCGGCGCTCGAATTGAGTATCTCGGGTGGATCCCCGAAACAAAGTTTCCGCATTACCTAAACGAATTGAAAGTGCTCGTTTTTCCGACAACTGTCGAGGCGAAAGAAGGCCTGCCGACAATAATACTCGAAGCCATGGCGTGTGGTACGCCGGCTCTGACTACTCCGGTAGCAGCGATTCCCGACGTGATAAATGACGGAGCTACGGGGTTTTTCCTAGAGAGTAGCTCGCCGGAGCATATCGCAAAGGGTATCTTGAGGGTGCTCACCTGTGAAGGGGTCAATATGGTGCGCGAACAGGCCCGTGCGCTGGTGGAAGAAAGGTTTTCCTTTGCGAGTGCAGTAGAGCGATGGGACGCAATCCTCAATGGAACTGAATGATCGCGGATAGGGTGCCCTCTTCTCCCTTATTGTGAGCAAGCGTCCCTGAGACGTGAACGGTCGGGCCGCGAGCAGAGGAGGGTTCAGTTTTAGGCGGGTTCTTCGTTTGCGGAAGCATTATTACGCTGTTGCTCGCTGCCACATCCTCGCCGATCATGGTCTGCCGATCCTCGGCTGCAAAGTCGCTAGCGGAATATCAAGAGCTCTTTTGCAAGAAAGCATAGGTGAAAGCGTGCAGCCGGGTACACCTCGCCTCGCCGCATAAGTTGTCAAAGTTTTTATATAGTCGTCTATCACAGCGCTCTCACATACCCCACTCCGTTTTCAAAGGACTTATGAAAATCGCGGTGTTAGTGGAGAAATTCCCGCCGGAAAAATGTGAGGGACTCGAGCTGGCGACTCAAAACATAGCTCGACATCTTGCATTGCTAGGACACGACGTTCATGTCGTAACGATGCTAGATCACGGTAGAAGCAGTAGAACCATTGAAGATCAAGTTCACGTCAACCGTTTTTCCATCCCGCGTGGCTATTTGGGATATGCGGTGATGTTGCTTAAGACGTTTTTGAGCTTAGGAAAGATCGATGCTGAGCTCAATCACGCACAAACCGTGTTCATGGGCGTTCCAGCCCTTTTTGCGAAGGTATTGCTGAAGCAACCGTACGTCGTCTGGGGAAGAGATGATATATATCCGCCTTGGCGATTCAAGCGACTTTTGTCTCGACTTGTGTGTCGGCATGCTGCCGGCGTGATAGCATTGACGAGCGATATGAAAAACGAAATATTAACATTTTGCGAGCGAACGATTTATGTCATACCGAACGGCGTCGATTTCAGCCGTTTTGGACGACCGCACGTACACGAGTCTCGTAGGCTGTCAGCCGTTCAGGGCGACAAACAAGTCATTCTGTTCGTCGGCGGGCTGCGCGCGATAAAGGGGCTCGACTATTTGCTGGAGGCAATGAGCATCGTCAAGCAGAAAAAGTCGCGCGCGACGCTGGTCTTGGTGGGGGACGGGACGGAGCGGGCTCATCTGAAAGCATTAGCGAGGGGCCTCAACATTGAGGAGCGCGTTACGTTTGCGGGCAGCGTGCCTCCAGAGCGAGTCCCCGAGTATATGGCGGCGGCTGACATCTTCGTGTTGCCAAGCGTTTCAGAGGCGTTCCCCAATGTGATACTTGAGGCCATGGCTGCGGCATTGCCGATAGTCGCCACGCGCGTTGGTGGGGTACCCGAAATTGTTACAGATGGGGTAAACGGGTTTGTCGTTTCGCCAAGGAATCCGCGAGCACTTGCTGAGAAAGTACTCGCCCTACTAGACGACACCGAAACTCGCACCAGGATAGCAAAAGCGAATGTGCTCGAAGCCCAAAAGTACACATGGGAGAACGTTGTCCTCCGGCTCGAAAAGGTGTACCGCGCGTCGCTCGCCTCTTAGCTCGGGTAGGCCCTCTTCGATGCGCCACGAGCAGATCGAAAGAAATCAGTTGCTGTTCGTGCTTCGATCGGCTGCTTGCGCGGCCAAGCGTTCGCACTAGCGGTAGGAAGCCTCCGCCGCCAGCGCGGCCACAGTAGCTGGATACTGGGCGTGACATTGTGTTGTGGTCAATTGGTGACGGTGTGGGGGAGAACTCAGTTGACAGAACACCGCTTTATTATGCCTGAACTCGCTCCAAAAATCCCATAAGTTTGTCTGTGGAGCTAAACAGACTGTAGCGACCGCCCTCCTGTGGATACAGGTAACCGATGCTTTTTTGACGGTTTTTCAATTTTTGAGCGCAGCAATTCTGTGAGTGCTCAACGTGGAGCGGCGAGTCTCTGTCTCCACGGGAACGGTGTCAAATGCTTTTTTCTACATTTTACCGGCACCACGAAACCTACCGCTATTCTCCAGCCAGAATGGCTTGAATCCTAGCGTGGCTACTATCTGGTTCCTACGAGGCTAGATTGCGGGCACGCGATGAATTTCGTCCAGAAAATGTTCAGGGGCGTACAAGTGCCCTATAACGTCCGCCAAAGACAGCGCAAAATAGTCGTCCTGCAACGGGCATCCCTCTTTTTCGATGTCTAGCTTGAATTTCTTGATCGTTCTCTTTCCGGCGAGAGACCCATCTCATCGATATCCAGCCCGTAAACCTCCGCTGCTCGAGAGGAGCTCTTGATGTGTAACCAAAACGCGCCGTTGGCGCAGCAAACGTCCAGTATCTCATCTACGGGTTGTTTCAAGTCGCTAAACTCTTCAAGCACGTGGGGCGCCCTGGTCGCATCGTGTGTTGGCACGCCCCCAGCTCGCTCGTCGCTTCTTTACTTGACATCCAGTCCTTCTGCGCGTTCCTTGCTTGGCATTATTAACGCTTAAGCTCGGGTGCAAAGGCAAACTCCTATCACTTAATACACTCCGCGTTGGACGTTCCATGCTTTTGAGAACCTCAAAATCTCGCGACGCACCAAAACGAAGCGCCTTCACATGACATTATTGTGGCCCCAGTCTCTGCCCCGAGCGAGATGGATAGAAGGAAATTTACGTGGGAGTTACCATAGTTTGAGCGGTCTTTGTGCTATGAAACGCGATAGCATCTACCGAGAACTAGACCGCATCCTCGCGTTATGCGGTGTCGGACTATCCGCGTTGGTGATAGCTGGCGCGATCATATCGCGTAGTCGAAATCCAAATATCCTCATAGCCGTTTCACTCGTCTTGATATTCTGCGCTACTTGGCTGTGCATAAGGAACCGGGACTCGTTGAAAACAATCCAGCTCCAGACTCACGGAGCAGTCTTTCTGTCAAGCGCCGCCGCGTTTTTCCTCTTTTTCGGACTCTCCGTTCTGTCTTTGCACCTTCGATCGGACGTCTACGTTCGCCCCATCCTCTACTTTGTTTGCACCGCCCTGATGGCGAGTGCGGTTGCCATCGAGACATTGTCGTCTCCGCCGGGTCGGCGGAGTGTCTTTGCTATTTTGCCTCAAATCATAATCCTCGGCGTCAGCGTACAAGTGTCGCAGCTTATCATCTTTCCGAACATGATCGGGATCGATCCGTGGATGCACGAGTGGATCACATCGACGATAGTCGCAACTGGACACGTGCAAGCAAACACGGCGTACACTGCCCTTCCTTTATTTCATTTGGAGGTTGCCTCGACGATGCTCTTAGCGTCGCTTGACTACAAGTTATCGGTCATGCTCTCGGTCGGGCTCTGCTTTGTTATCGTCGGCACGCTGTTCACTTTCCTTCTCGGAAAGAGACTCATCAGTGACAAAGTTGGTCTTCTTGCCGCCTTGGTATTGGTAACCGCAAATAGCTTCATTTGGCTCGGGTCCTGGACGATCCCCAACACGCTTGGCGCCCTCTTGCTCTTGGTTGGCATTTACGAGATTCTGCGATTGAGGGATCAAAACGCGGCACGCCACATCGCGATTATCCTTTTAGTCATGGCAGCGGTAATTCTCACGCACACACTCTCTGCCATGGCATTTGCGATAGCTGTGCTTGCAGGCGTGGTCGCGCTGCGGTTGCATCAGAGATTCCACCATAGCGACACGAGCAACAACTTATCTTTGACCCTCGCTCTTGCTTTTGTCGTGGGCATGCTTCTCTGGTGGATCAACATATCGGGCAGCTTCTACGCTCTGGTCTCGTTGTTTCACTACTCGGCGGCAAACTTTGCGCAAACAGCATCGGCAACGTCACTCTCGCAGTCTACTGCCGAACAAGTATTCAGTTTCCTCGGCTTGTACGCGTTTTTCGCGCTGTCGTTACTCGGCCTTCTTTACATGCTATCCGAAAAATTTGGTAATGCGCGCACTTTGGAGCTGGTGTTCATGGGGGTGCCGATGTTGTTGTTGACCTTTTCGAATGTATTCGGGGTCTTTTTGTTACAGGAACGATGGGCTGGTATTGCGCAGATATTTTTCGCAGTTCCACTGGCGCTAACGCTGGTGCTGGTAGCGAGTCTCTTTAGAAGCACCACGATCAAGTTGGGCCTTGTGGGAACGATCGTTTTGTGCCTTTCATTCGTCATGATTCTCAGTCCGATCGCAAGCACTGACAACCATTTTCTGAGCCCGAGCCAAGGGACCCTCGCACTGTACAGTTCGGAAGTGCAGGCGTTTGACACCATCTACCAAAATAGTACCGGACACCTCTTCGGCGACGACTACTACATGCCTGCCTTGACGTTCTACCACAACCTGACGCAGTCCGATCAAGTCACTCTGTACCAGGTAAACCGCACCCCGAACGACTTGATCTTATTGAGAAGCGCAGATATCGGTCAGCCGATTACGCTCACCCCCTTGGGTGACACCGTAGTGCCCCCCGCGCCGCAGGTAATTAGTCCGGCAGGATCGCTTGTGTATGACTCAGGTACGGTCCATGCGTATCGCCTAAGCTAGTGCCAATCGAATAGACGACTTCATCACGACTGTCATCTGCCGATTTGTGGCTGTGCACCATCTTTTTTGTGACTTGGGCTACTGCTGTCCACTGACTCCCGCAATGCTTGAAAATACACCGAGTCGTCGCAGTCCGCCTCGGGCAGCGGCTCGCGCGGCTTACAGAAGCTGGCCGAAACAACCGCTTCGCCCCCGCTGACGCTGCCTCGGCGCCCTCGTTGCGACCCTTTATATAAGCCTACGACAAGGTGGTAACGTCCAGACGAGTGGTCTTAAGGCTGATTGCTTGTGGCCTCTAGGATCCCCACCATGACTGCCAACATTTCGAAAGCCACGAAAGCCGCGGTACGCGTTTTTGATGCAGATCTCATCGTTGTATTGATCGTGAGCGTGCTCGGTCTTGCGTTCGTGGCCGTGCCGCAACTTAGCGACAGCAGCGTCCGCTCGGTCCTTGAGACGGCCCTCCTGCTGTTTGTGCCTGGATATGCCTTGCTGGCCGCCACGTTTTCGCGGAAATCGGATCTTTCTGGCCTAGAGCGCATCGCTTTATCATTTGGACTGAGCATTGCTGTTGTGCCGCTGCTGGCCTTTGGCTTGGCACTCACCGCGTGGGGCGTCAGCGCGAACTCGGTAGCGATCGCCGTTTTCCTTTTTGTCATCGCGGGCACGGCAGCTGCCTATGCGCGAAGGCGCGCACTTCCTCTTCGCGAACGTTTTTCCGTTAGCTTTGGCATGTTGGCGCCCTCCACAACAATGCGCGCATATCGCGAAAAGGGTCGGCCGCACGGGATCCTGATCATATTGCTTGTGTGTGCCATCCTTTTTTCAGCGTCAGCGCTGGCATACGCGTTTCTCACCCCGGAGCCGCAAGAACGATATACCGAGTTTTACCTTCTTGCGCCCGGCGGAAAGATGCAGGGATATCCCACAAATATCACGCTCGGCGACACACAAAATGTCACCGTCAGCGTCGCGAATCACGAAGGCACTGACGTCAATTATACGCTTCTCGCTACGCTAAACGACAGCAGCACGTCCACTACGTTATATTCAGGGAACCTATCGGTCGCGAACGGGCAGACCGTGCGAGAGACTATAGCGTTGAAGCCAAACCTCGTTGGAAATAACGAGCGGATCAACTTTATACTGTATCGCGCTTCAGATCCGACAATCCCGTATCGGGAGACCTACCTGGTGGTAAATGTGACAGCCCCGTGATCAAGATCACGATAAGCTTGCCGGATAAGACATATCGTGGCCTCTCGTAAGCGCGGCGCAGGTTGCTGGCGAGCTATGCCAGCCGGATATTGCCGTGCAGGTAACGAGTCTGACGTGGGTCCTCCGCTTCCTGACCCTGGTTATTCGAGTGTATGGATGGATTCCGGCTCGGGCCGGCATGCTAAATGGGAAGCCCCGGATGGTGCATGCAGGAAACTTTATTACGAAAACCTGCGGTTCTTATAACGCAACGAGAATCGGCCAACGATTTTGTTGCGTGAAGAGGGCAATGGCACGTTGAGATAATCAAGGTCTTGTGGGCCGCAGCTTCTTCAGCGAACGGTTCAGCGCGACGACGGTGATCGAAGCAAAGCGTGCGGACGGTCCGGCGGTCAGCGTCAGCAATGGGGGGGCGCTGCAACTGTGAAAGGTAACGTCATTGATTGGGTACGGCTGCGACGCTTTAAGCACAGCGAAACATACCGCAAGCTACGCGACATAACGACACCGCAGGAGTTGAGAGAATTCCAGGAAGCCCGTCTCAATGCCCTGCTCTTGCACGCATACGCTCACGTGCCTTACTACCACCGGGTTTTTAAAGAGATCGGACTCATTCACGGCGGAGCCGTTGACATGTCGAAATTCGATCGCATCCCCGTGCTGACAAAGGACATACTCAGGCGTTTCACCAAGGAACTTGTTCCTAACGACCTTGACAAGAGGCGTTGGTTTTACGACACGAGCGGTGGCTCCACCGGAGAACCGGTTCGTATCGTGCAGGACGCTGATTTTTTGAGATGGGGGGCGGCGGCCGAGTACTATTACTACGCGCACATGCTTGGGATCGAGGAGCCGGTCGCACGACGGGTGATCCTGTGGGGCTCCGAAAGGGATCTCTTCACAGGCAGCGTCGGAATCGGAGCGCGTTTAAACAATCGGCTCACGCACGTCTTGTTTTTGAATAGTTTCAGAATGAGCGAGAGTGACATGGAGCTGTATGTAGACAGGATAAACGCGCATCATCCGGAACTTATAAGAGGTTACGCAAACTCGCTGTTCGTGCTGTGCGACTACGCACTCCGAAAGAAGCGGAGCCTTTACACTCCTAAAGCCGTCGTAAGCTCGGCCGAGCTTTTAACGGACTCCATGCGGCAGGTCATTGAATCTGCCTTCAAGACGGACGTCTTCAATTTCTATGGCTCTCGAGAAGTGGGCGGTCTCGCTGGGGAATGCATGAAGGGCAGCATGCATCAGTTCGCCTTTTTTAACCAGCTTGAAGTTCTTGATGAGCACGATCAGCCAGTCGGCGCGAACGAGGAAGGCAGGGTCGTTGTGACCAATTTCGCTAACTACGCGATGCCTTTGATACGGTACGAGATGGGAGATACCGTCGTGCGCGGAGACAACGTCTGTACCTGTGGAAACCCGTTACCCACGTTGCGAAGACTCACGGGCAGAGTCGGCGACCACTTCGTCACCAGAGACGGTACAATGATAGAAGCGAACTATTTCGGGTTTCTTTTCGATTTTCGTGACTCAATACGTAGGTTTCAAATGATTCAAGAAGATTTTGCACGCATACGGATCAAAGTGGCCTTGCGAAGTCCTTTGACGGATTCCGAACAGGAGGACGTCGAATATAAAATCCGTTTTGTCATGGGCAACTGTGAAATACTATGGGACATCGTCGATGACATTCCAGAAAGCGGCAGTGGAAAATATCTTTTTATCAAGTCGCTGGTGGGTAGATGAGCGCCACTAGCGCGATTGAACTTTTGGAAGAAATTTACACGTCTTTATACAATGGTTTTGCAGTGCTGTCCGAAAGGCGCTTGGCGACAAACAGAAAAAGACGTGTGCGCGTGGTGGCGTAAGAATGGCTGTTGAGTTGCTCGAAGATAAAAAGCGCTGGGACCAGTTTGTCGAAAATAGCCCGCAGGGATTGCTATTTCACAAGTGGGACTTCCTAAAGACCGTTGAGCGACATTCGAGGTACCAGTTCTTGCCCTATTGCGTATACTCGGGAGAACAGCTAAGATGCATATTCCCTTTTTTTGTTGCTCGACGGCTCGGACTGACCGTCATGTGCTCCCCCCCGCCGCACGCACAAATTCCGTATTTGGGTATCGCTTTTGATCCTAGCGTGCAAGCACTCAAGGCACTTGCCAGGGAAAAAATCTTTGAGCAAGTGACTGGCGAACTGTGCGAGGAAATTGATAAGATCGCTCCGAATCACGTGTATTTTAAGACCGTCCCAAATTTTCTTGACGTGCGCTCCTTCATTTGGAAAAACTTCGCGGCGCACTTGTTGTTCACGTATGCCATCGACTTGGAAAAGCCAATCGACGAAATCTGGAGCGGGTTCAGCAGAAGATGCAGACAGGGCATCAAACCCTTAAGTGCACTGTCACCTCAAATACGACAAACAGACGATGTCAGCTTGGTTCTTGACATCTGGCGAGAGAGATTCCGCGAACGCGGGATAGAAGTGCCTCTACTCAGCGACAGTTATCTAAAGGAGCTTGCGGCTGCATTTCCCCAGGACGTGACCGTTTACAGCGTCAGTATCGACGGAAGGCTCGCTGCCGCAACCGTGTGCTGTGTGCTGCGCGAGGATCGGTATGGCTATTGGATCGGTAACGTCAGCGCACGCACAGATCTGACCACGAACGAGTATCTTGTATGGGAGATAATTCAGCACGCAAAATCAGAGGGCTTTAAGAAGCTGGATTTGTTTGGCGCACCTAATCAGCGTATCTCTAAATTCAAATCGAAGTTTAATCCAGAACTAGAACCGTTTTGCTATGTTGAGAAAATCGACACGCGCGGCAAGATCGTAAATTTTGCAGCCTCCAAGCTGGGAGAGAAGCAAATCTTGCCTCGGCGGCATGAACGTAAGTCGAAAGGCGAACCTGCGACTTGAGAAGCGACCGACGTCGCAACTAACGTAGAGCTTAAAGTGTGTGGTGGCGCAACAATGGCTGTTGAGTTGCTCGACGATAAAAAGCGCTGGGACCAGTTTGTCGAAAACAGCCCACAGGGGACGCTATTTCACACGTGGGATTTTTTGAAGATCGTTGAGAGACAT
>Ga0255361_1000156_pt1 | contig 15003 bp, 13 predicted proteins | sample GFST75r1metaG_FD_186005 | JGI IMG/M metagenome (GOLD analysis project Ga0255361, IMG submission 186005) | Peat soil microbial communities from Stordalen Mire, Sweden - G.F.S.T75.r1 | ecosystem: Environmental > Terrestrial > Soil > Wetlands > Peat | place: Sweden: Norrbotten County, Stordalen... | reverse complement strand
GAATAATATGAAACAAATTTTTAATATGTATCGTATGATAAGTACGAACAAATGTGATGACGGAGAAGATATACATGGGAAATTACAAAGATAATCTATTTTTTGGCACCGTTAAAGTTGGCGAATGAGGACAGATTGTTATCCCCAAAGAAGCTAGAGAAAAATTTGATATAAAACCTGGAGATAGCTTAGTAGTGTTTGGAAGAAATAAAAAAGAAATGCTCACAATCGTAAAAGAAAAAGTAATGAGAGATTATGCGCTTAAAATATTAGAAGACTTAGATAACCAAGAATAAATACTAAAACTTTATTTTTTTTCTGAAATGGAGATGATAAAATTGAAAATAGCAGATGGAATAGAGATGCTGGAATTACCAATGAATATGATGGGAATGGAAAGAACAATTTATCCAACTCTCATGTGGGATGAAGATGCAGTTGTTATAGTTGATGCAGGAATACCAAACAGTTTAAATGAAATTAAAAAAGCGATGAATAAAGCAGGTGTGCCATTTGAAAGACTAAATAAAATTATAGTCACACATCAAGACGTTGACCATATTGGAGGAATTAAAGCTATTCTAGACGAATTACCCGATGTTAAAGTGCTTGCACATAAAGAAGATAAACCATATATCCAAGGTGAAAAAAAGCTGATAAGATTGAATTCCAACTTCATGGAACGTATAAACGCTTTACCCGAAGAAGAGCGGATAAAAGTTTTAGATATGTTTGAAAACGCTCATGTAAAAGTTAACATTACTCTAACTGATAATGAAGAGCTGGCATATTGTGGAGGAATAATAGTAATCCACACTCCAGGCCATACTCCAGGACATGTATGCCTGTACCATATAAAATCTAAAACGCTCATTGTAGGAGATGCAATGAATGTTATTGAAGGACAGCTTATTGGACCGAACAAAGAAATTATGAATGAAGAAGACGCGAGAATAGCTAAAAATTCGCTTAAAAAGTTTATGGAATATGATATTGAGAATGTAATAACCTACCACGGAGGATTATTCAATAATAACCCCAATCAAAGAATCAAAGAGCTAATTGAGTAATTGAATGTTTGATATTAACCTAATTTTCATTCCTATATTCGGATTCCTGGCAGGCCTCTTAGTGTCTACTTTAGGTGGAGGTGGAGGTGGATTATATGTACCTGTTTTAATACTGGTTTTTGGTGTAACCCCACAAGTGGCTGTAGCCACATCTCTAGCATCAGTGTTACCCACCACGGCTGTAGGCGCCTTCAGCCACTATCGTCAAGGTAATGTAGATATCCGCACAGGAGTGATTTTAGGAATCGGAGGAATAATAGGCACATTCATAGGGGCTTATATTGCTAATATAATTCCTTCACATCTTTTAACAAAGCTTCTCGGTGCTTTTACGTTGATAATGTTAATTCCAATGGTTTCTAGTGTCTTGAAAAGACGTAAAAATATAGGTGAAGATAAAGGACTTTAAAGCTTAAAGGACCTAAAAGAGTTCTAGCCTCTTTTTTTGGAGTCGCTTCTGGAATAATGGCAGGAGTTTTCGGAATAAGTGGAACACCACCTATAATTGCAGGACTTTATAGTTTAGGACTGCCCGCTATATTAGTTGTGGGTACCTCAGTATTTGTACTCATCTTTAACTCAGTCGCAGGCATAGGAAGTTATTATCTGTTAGGAAGGTTAGATGTAACTCTAATAATTCTTCTTGCTAGTGGAGCGGTTGTAGGTGCATTTTTAGGGCCTATACTGATTACAAAAATCAATCGAAAGACTCTTGAGAAAATCTATCCGCCTTTGCTTGTAACTATAATGCTTATTTTAGGCCTTTCATTACTACTGGCATAAATTTTTACCATTAATTATATTTACTATTCAGCACTCCTTGGAGAAAAATATATACATGAACAGGAAGTACTCAAAACCAGCTCTGAAGAAGATTTAGAATTATCGCAAGTGGAAATAGAAAAAACTTATTTAAATAAAAAAAATAATTTTGATTAAAAGTGCTTAAAGATGGATGGATTTTATTATCCCATAGTTATATAATGGGGTTTATAAATGAACAGATTATAATTACTATAAAGTTTGAATTAAACCTTTAACTTTAGCATCCAAATTATCAGCATGATGCAAAGCAACCGCTTCAGGAGTTTTAGGATCCACCGGTGAACCCCAACCATTCTTAACTTCACCATGATGACTTAATATAAGATGTAACAATTGAGTTGAGAGATCATTAGGCATTTCAATTTCCTTCATTTTCTCTTTAACCATATCACAGGATATGAAGATATGATCAAGTAACTTTCCTTCTTCAGAAAATTCTATCTTCACTAAATCATAATCATAGGCTTTTAATTTACCTACATCATGTAATATTGCCCCCGTGTATAAAAGATCATTATCAAGCTCGGGAAATATTTCACAGGCTGTTTTACAAAGCTTTAAAACTTCCACACTATGCTCCAGCAAGCCACCCATGTAATTATGATGATAAAACTTCGCAGATGGAGAATTAAAAAACTCATCAGTGAACATTTTATCACTGAAAAATGCTTTCAAAAGATTCTTAAGATACACATTTCCCATACCCGCTATAGTACCATCGATTTCAGCGATCAGGTTAGCTTTATCTCTATCTGAAGTAATAACAAAATCATCTATCTCATATTCATCTTCAGATAATTCTTTAAAGTTATCTATTATGATATTATATCTTCCAGAACCAGATGGATACTCATTTACTTTCCCTAATACTCTACAAATATTTCCAATACATATAGCCTCGTATTTACCCTCTACATCTTCTTTTGGAAACATTCGCCCAACAATTCGTCCAGTTTTATCAGTTAAGGTCACATCTATATAAGTACGCCCAGTCTTAGCCTTTTTAAACATCTTATCCGCGATCACGAACTGAGATCTAATTTGTCTTCTGGAATTTAAATTTTCAATAAAGTCTTCATCAGATTTTTTAAACATAAAAAAAAATTCTCCTCATCATTTTTTAATACTTAATTCCGGGTAAACAACATTAATCCCATCATCAGTTAGATTATTAAATTCTTCTGGTTTTTCTGTATGTATTGGATACACTTTTTCTGGTGATATCTCTCTAATCATATTTAATAATTCAACTCCATTAGCATGACCAGAACCATGCATCCCCTCAGTTATTAATGGTAAATTAAAGTGATCTATCCAATTTTTAACTTTTTGGAAGTCAAATTCCATTTCTTCATTAAATGGTTCAGTTTTAGAGTATAAGTAAATTCCATTTTCAGGTTTTATATCTATAAGTTCCTTTAATTCGAAGAAGTCACAACCAAATAGGTAATCTCCAGGATTTTCATGTAAATCCCTATAAGTAATAGTGTTATCCCAATTAAGAAATTTTCTTTCCCAATTCTTATAATCCTGCTCCGTATGATAAGAATGAAGATGTGAAGAAGGCAGCCAATTACCCTCCAAACATGCCAAACACTCATCACCCATCATACCCCAGTCCTTACGTGGTACATAAACTGCCACTTCATCCACCCGGGGATAACCATTTCCATTGAAAAGATTTAACATGTAAGCTAGTTTTAAACTGACGGCAATGATTCTATCAGTATTTTTAGCCACGTTATAAAATGTTAAAAACCGATCCAAATCTCTCACCGGAAAACTTACAATAGCCAATCCCCGGTTATTTGAAACCAAATTGGATGCAGTCTTCTCAATAGACTCCTCATTAACATTGCTATCTTTATCTATCCGAGTTCCTTCTGATATAACTGTAGTAGGCTTAAATTTTTTAGCTTCTTTCACAAATTTTTCGGTAAAATCCCGCCTACGACCATGAAACCGTAAATCTCCCGTATAGACTATAGCCTCATCACCTGTATCAACTAAAAACGCGGTAGCCCCGGGAAGTGAATGATCAACTGGAATACTTCTAACTTTAACATCACCCACAGAAAAATCCTTGTAAGGTTCTATAATCCGGATATCTCTCTCAACCATGCATTCAGCACCTTTAGACCTTCTATTATCTGGACCTTTCTTAACATTCTTTTTATGAGTTAAATGAAAAGATTTTTTTAAATTAATCATTTCGCCAAAGGAAGTGCTGCCAGTATCCTCCAAAGTCTTAAGTATCAAATAAGATTCAGGCGTGATAAATATAGGTATATCTTCCCTTAAATGATGAATATAAGCGGAATGATCCATGTGAGCATGGCTAATTAAAACACCATCAACTGAAGGTTCACTTTCACACGTAAGGTTGCAGTGTCTTAAATAATCTTCCCGGTAAATCCCTTTTAGGTCTGGTAAGAGGCCGAATTCCGTAAAGTCCAGTATACCATTAGCTTTTCGGGGCTGTAAAAACTCGGAGAAGTATTTATTAGCAGTAGAAAAACTCATACCAAAATCTAAAAATAATGAACTATTATTATCATTCACTAATACCTTATTCCCGCCAATTTCATCTACTCCACCATAAAAATTAATATTAGTCATTTTAAATCCTCCCTGAAAATTTATATGATCCATAGTATAATATTTAGACTTTTATTTCCCATTAAAGAACTTTATTTAATTTTACTAAAAATTTTTACTTTCTTATTTTAAAGCTTTCTTAATTATTAATAATAAATTTATATTCTTTAAAAAAAAATATATAATAATTAAACGGAAATAATAAAACTAATATATAAATCCTCTAAATGGGGATTCTAGGAAGGATAAGAAAAAATGACCGACAAAGATAAACTATCTCAGATAGAAGAAAGAGCCGATATTATAATTAAAGATCATAATAATGTTTATCTTGAAAAAAAATTGTATACTACCTTAAAAAGGGAATTCCCTACTTTAACAAGGAAAGATTTTCAAGAGGTTTTAAGTCGATTATCGCAGGGTGATTATGTCTTTGAACATGGACTTATAAGACGTTTACCAGCTAAAGAATCTGAAAAATTACTTAAACAGAATGTAGATAAAAAACCTGGAAAAGGTGATTCCGAGATTCAAAGATTACCAGATAAAAGAGGAATATAAAAAAAATTAAATTAATTAAATTGAACTTAACTAATTAAACATAATTTTATCTCTTCTGGAGCATCATAAATCATTAAGCCTCTAAAATAAATCCCAAATAATAAACTAAAACTTCTATTTTTTTTAGGATTCCTAATCAAACATTCACGAATCTTAATCATTTTAATTTTCATTGAAAACTTGTCTATTTTACTACTTTCTCATATAAAGTCGATGACTAGAAGATTATACATCTATGAATTCTATTTTTTTTTACTTTATCAAGTTTTGAACTTTAATTCCCATATTTAAGTATGGGGAGTATTTATTTTTAGTTTAGTAGTACATGAATACAAGTTCCTAAAAAAGGTATTCATTTACACTTGAATGTGTACGTCTCAATAGCATACAAACCATCATTTACAAATAACTAAAAAATTTTTTTAAAAAAAAGGTTGGGGGATTTAGTATTTGAAAATTTATCCCCTAAATTATTTTTTTTTAGCTGGCTGCTACTTTGTATATAGCTTCTGCACATTGAATCATAGTATCAGTGGTCAAACCATAGTAATATTGGATTTCATTGTCTAATAAGAATTGAGCAGGGTCTGCTATTCCTGTGAATGATACTGGATCATAATTATCATCGCTTGCACGTGGTAACCATGCTAAACTCGTAATATTAGTTGCTCCGGACGTATAAATAATGAAGTCCGACCTTGTTCCCAGCAGATCTTTATACCATGTGTCTCCTTTCTCAGCGATTACTCCTGCGTCTGCTCCACCGTATATTTCAACAATAACGGCATTACTAGGCACGTTAGGATTACTCAAAACGCTGTCATGTGTATCGGGACCAATTCCCATGTCATAGGCTGTAATTCCTAAATTTGCTAAAGTACTGATTAAATCATCAATCCTAGCAGTATCCGCTTGGAGACTATTTATATTATCAGATACAATATAAACCGGTCTTAAAACAATGTTGCCTTCTGATGATGCATTTTTTTGAATAATAATTGTCCAAGGTTGTACTGATACATAGTTTGGTAATTTTTGGTTAGTCATTTGGAAGTTCAGTATTTTGCTGAAAGTGTAGATTAAGTTGTCGAAATTCATGGAATTTAACGATGTCGTAACACAGTTGGGTGCTCTCCCATTGGCATTTATGAATGTTAACACACTATTGGCAATGTTTAAGTATTCAGATTTTTGGATATTACCACTTTTAACGGTATCTGTTGAGTTAATAGTTGGATTATTTACAGTTTTTAGGATTACTGATGTGTTTAATGTTTTGTTAATGTTTAAAAGGTTTGCTGTGATTAATTGTAGGAATTCTGGCATAGTTACCTCAGAATTAGAGATTGTAACATAATTAGGTAACCTCTGATCAATTTGCACGAAATTCACGATACGGGCTGAAGCATTATTGATCTCTGCATTGGTGAATTTTATCTGTGTATTTGTGGTTATTGTGCTTGTACTTTCAGGAGATCCGGCTGCTATGTTTTTTGTCGTATTAGTGATAACACTCGTGTTTTGACTAGAATTCCCATTAGCTACATTTGTTGCAGCAAAGGCTGTGCCTGTGCTAAAAAACAATGCTATGGCAATTAAAAATAAAAATGCCATAATTGATTTTCTCTTAATTTTTAACGCCCCCCTAGTCATAAAAAAAATTCAAAAAAAGTTTATTTTTTTTTAAGACAAGATTATTATTTCTTAATAATCAATATAAAGTTTGCGATTTTTGATTGGAAAAAGGGAAGTTAAATAGCTCTTTTCAGGATTTAAAGCTTTCTTAAACGAGATTGATATAACCTAAATCCAAATATAATTCACCGATTCCTATTTTAGCTAATCAAAACTTTTATACGGTATTTTAACTAATGATTTGTTAATTATATACTATTTTACTCGGATTTTAACTTAAAGTTACAATACTAAGCTTTTATAGACATTTTTTGTAATAATAATTTGTTAGTGAAAATGAAATGTTTATTAAATATTACTCGAAGATTGAAACATAATGTATTATTCAGTTTTAAAAATTATTTTCATAATTTTTAATTGATTTTTTAGCAGTTATTATATTACTATTGTATACAGCTATGTCAGATCATGGTACACTTTAAATTCTCAATCATCAGTTGCTGAATAGAAAAATTTAAGCTTATATTAATCTACAATTAATTAATTGTAAACCTTAAACATTTTCTTTGATAATTTAAGTGGGAGATGATTATTATAATTAGTCACAAGGTCGAACTAGAAAAACAATTAGATCATTTAAGAGAAAATTTGCTGGATTTAACAATGAGAAATCCACTCCTGAACTTTAGACCAGGAGCCAAGTCCATTCAAGTAATAAACGATATAGCACCAGAAATTTATGATCTACTTATATTACAAGAAAAAAAATTACAATTCCTCCCAACAAAACAAGAAGATGAACCTGATAAGGAGTTATCATCTGAAGAAGATGATCCCAATTTAACAGAAGAAGAAGCGGGAATATTATGGGAATTATCTACTCCCGAAGATAATGCAGCTAAAGGTCATCAGGATCTCTTTCTACACACTAAATTTAATTCTATGGAACTTCAAAAGCGTCTTAGATACATAAATCAGCAGGCTAAGAGTGTTTTTGAAGAACAAGGTTATAATATTCTTTATTTAGCTTTAGGATTTCTTGAATGGAGAGAATATCAAGATTCTCAGAAAATACGTAAAGCACCATTAATCCTAATTCCTGTTAAATTAACTAGAAAAAAAGTTGGAGATTCCTTTAAATTAAATTGGACCGGTGAAGATATCCTAACCAACATTTCTCTACAAAGTAAATTAGAGGAACAAGGGGTTTACTTACCAGATTTCGAAATGCTTGAAGAAAAAGAAGTAGTCAATGAATATTTACAAGCAGTTAAAAAATCAGTTTCTAAAATAAAGAATTTTAATGTTTTAAATGAAACATATCTCTCATTTTTCAGTTTCACTAAATTTGTAATGTTTCAAGATTTAAACCCAAAAAGTTGGCCTGAAAGTTATACATTTAATAAAAATCCAATTATAAAAGATTTATTTGATAAAGGTGATGAATCATATGATAAGGGCTTCTCTGAAGAAGATGTAGATAGAAAACTAAAATCTAAGGATGTATATAATGTTTTAGACGCTGATTCAAGTCAAATCGCTGTTATAGAAGATGGTAAATCCGGTCGAAATTTGGTGGTAGAAGGTCCACCCGGAACCGGTAAGTCACAAACCATCGTTAATTTAATCGCGGAGATTATGGCATCAGGAAAAACGGTTTTATTTGTCAGTGAAAAAATGGCTGCACTGGAAGTAGTAAAAAATCGTTTAGATCATATTGGCTTAGGAGAATTTTGCCTGGAATTACACAGTCATAAATCAAACAAACTCGAAGTACTAAATCAATTACAAAAAACATTATATGAACCAGTGAAACCTCCAGTATCACTGAAACATAAATTTGATAAACTTGACACTATTAAATCTGAACTTAATAAGTATGCTGAAATAATCCATGAAAATGTAGGAGAACTAGAGTTTTCACCATTCGAACTTTTCGGAATCAAAGAAGAAGCTTTAATACATTTCCAAAAAAAAGAAATGGAGATGCCTTACGTTGAAATGGGAGATCTACGATCCTACACTGATGAAGAATGGAGGGAATCAATCACTAAACTGAGTGACATTACTGAACTCTTAAAAACGCTAAAACCAATATCCCAACATCCCTGGAGATTATCTAGACCTGATATTATACTACCCGCTGACGAGAACAAAATAAACAACCTCCTATATCAATCAATAAACATTTTAAACAACATTAGTAATGAAATAACAACATTAATCAATATTTCAGGTGTTAAAACTCCTAAGAATATGGGAGAATTAGATGAATCACTTGAAATCTCACAGATGATCGCGAATTCTGTTTTAATAGATGAAGAAATCATCAATAATCTTCAGTGGGATGACCCTAAATCCACTGCAAACCGGTTAATAAAAGAATTAAGAGAATTTCAATTAATAATAAAGGATTATAATCCATCCACGTTAGATAAAAACCTTAAATCTATTTCAATTAAATTTAAAAAACTCTCAAATAAAAGATTAAAATTTCTAAGTGGAGATTACAAGAAAACTAAATTAGAAATAGAATCATTTTATTTTAAAGAAACACCCCACAGCGATGAAGATATCCTTACAGACTTAAATCAATTAATTAAATGTAAAAAAATTAGAGATAACATAAGAGCATCAAAAAAAGAGGCTTTAAGTTGTTTTGGTTCACAATGGAAAGGAGAAGAATCAGATCCAGAAAATCTTCATGAATTCACAAGAAGAATCATAAAGTTTAGAAAATTATTATCCGAAGCTAAAATCACCCAAAAATCAATTGAAATTTTGAATTCAGGGCAGAATAAAGTTCAAATTCAACAAAACATAGACAATATTGATAAGTATTATCAAAATCTAATTAATAAGATTGACGGATTTATAAAATATTTGAAAATGGACTTTACTTCTATTTTTCATGTTAATTTTACATCCATACCTTTTGAAAACCTAAAATCTCAGATAGAATCACTACAAACAGAATTACCTAAATTATTAATATGGTCCCAATACTCCGCTCGAAAAAGGGAACTGCCTCAAATAACCAAACCCTTAATAAGATTATTTGAAAATGATAAAATAGATTCAGATGACATAATACCCTGCTTCAAAGGTAACTTCGCAGACAACCTGCTGAAATCAATTTTCATGGAAAACACTGTTCTATCAAGTTTCGTAGGAGATCTTCATGAGAATAAAATAGATAAATTCATTAAATTAGACCAAGAATTACTAATACTCAACCGAAAGAGAATTACACAAGAAATCTCACAAAAAAAACCTATAATCGGTGGAAACACCACTAAAAGATCAGAATTAGGAATACTTCTAAGCGAATTCAACCGTAAAAGAAGACATATGCCCATAAGAAAACTTTTATCCGCCGCAGGTGGGTTGATTCAACAAATCAAACCATGTTTCATGATGAGTCCCCTATCTGTCGCTCAATTCATAGAACCAGAAAATGTGGATAACCTACTATTTGATGTAATTATCTTCGATGAAGCCAGTCAAGTTAAACCAGAAGATGCCCTCGGAGCATTCCTAAGGGGAAAAAATTTAGTGGTAATGGGTGATACTAAACAATTACCCCCTACATCCTTCTTTGAAAACATGGTGGAAGCGGACGATAATGAAGATTACGAATTAAGTTCATTAAAAGACATGGAAAGCATTCTACACTTATGTAAAAAAAGCGGATTTCCCACTAAAATGTTAAGATGGCATTATAGAAGTCGTCACGAATCACTAATAGCAGTATCCAACCATCTATTCTACAGCAACCAACTCCTCATATACCCCTCACCAAGCAATGATTCAGAAAAACTTGGATTAAAATTTATACATCTACCAGAAGCTATCTACGATAGCGGCAGAAACTCGGGAAACATCGTAGAAGCAAAAGCAGTAGTACAAGCTATAATCGAGCATTATCAAACTTATGGAAACACTAAAAGTCTCGGTGTGGGAACCTTCAATCTAAATCAAAGACGCTTAATAGATGATTTCCTTGAAATCGAACGTAAAAAAAATCCTGAGATAGAAGAATACTTCACTGAAAATAAATTTGAAAAATTCTTCATAAAAAACTTGGAAACCATCCAAGGAGATGAAAGAGACGTTATATTCGTAAGTGTAGGTTTTGGATTTGATAAAAACCGTAAACTAAGTCATAACTTTGGACCAGTTAACCGTGAAGGCGGTGAAAGACGGTTAAATGTTCTCTTCACCCGAGCCAGAGAAAAATGTGTTATATTCTCCAACTTCAAACACTCCGATCTCAAACTCGCAGCTAACGCTCCATTTGGGCTAAGAGCATTGAAAACATTCTTAGAATACGCTGAACACCGTCAACTTATAGATTATGAATTACCACTTGAAAACATGGATTCACCCTTTGAAGAAACCGTCTTTGAATTCCTTAAGAATAGTAAATATGAAATCCATAAACAAGTTGGTTGCGCTGGTTTCAGAATAGATCTCGCTGTCGTAAACCCAAATTCACAAGGAGAATACTTATTAGGCATAGAATGTGACGGAGCTACCTATCACAGTTCACCCGTCGCCCGTGATAGAGATAGACTACGCCAACAAGTATTAGAAGGACTCGGCTGGAAAATCCATAGAATATGGTCAACAGATTGGTACAGAAACCGAGAAGAAACCACAAAACGGCTTCTAAAAGCTATAGTAGACGCTGAAAACAGCGAAAACATCACGGAAATCAACATCCAAAAAGAAGAACCATCACCAGAAGAAATAATTGAAGAGTCATTTGAACCTACAGTAGACGATGAAATCTATTCCCCTGAAGAAAGTTTAGATGATGGAATCTATACTCCTGAAGTAAATTTAGAAGATCCAGTATCTAACTATGAAATTTGTAATACTATTACAATCGATAAAACTTCCCCATTACATGAAAAATCATCACTTGAACTATCACGAGCAATAATTCAAATAGTAGATTTTGAAGGTCCCATTCACATTAATGAAGTTATAAAACGTGTACGATTATATTGGGGACTGAAAAAAGCAGGTAAAAGAATCAAAGATGCTATCACATCTGCAGTAGTGGTAGCTGAACAAAATGATGAAATTTTTATCAAAGATAATTTTCTTTATCCATTCAATGGTATAATAAAAGTACGTCGACGAACTGGAGATCCACCGGCAAATATTGATTTAATAAGTCCAGAAGAAATAGAAGAAGCAGTTAAAATAGTTTTAAAAACACAGCACGCTACACCGATGAAAGATTTATATACACAAGTAGCAAGATTATTTGGATTCAAATCCACTAGCAAAAAAACAGCTAATAAAATCAAAACATCGATAAAAAATCTCATAGATGAAAAAGAACTTGTAGAAACATCAAATGGAATGATAAACATACCATAAATAAATAAAATTCAAAATACTAATCATTCTATACCCCTGATGAAATGGGGGGAGGGTGAATATTTCCCTTCATTCATAATTCCAATAGCATTTAGGAAAAACACTTGCCATATTTCTTTTATTTGCACCATCTTTACATAACCTCCTATATAATGATGGTTTTTTATATTTGGAGTATTCTCCTTAAATTAATTAAATTATCCTCGTTTTTAATTAATCTAGGCGGTATGCTTCTTTGGATTGAACCCGTAATACCCAATTGTTTTTCCATCTCTGGTGAAACTGCATGATAAGATCTACCTCTCTTATCTATTTTTCGACTGCTTATTAGCACCGCTTTATCTAATAAAAGGCTTTTAGTTTTATCTCCCACTACAATTACCAGATCATGATAATTATAACTTCTTTTTATATGAGCATTATTATTATAAAGAAAAGAAGTTACTTCTGTTTCACTTTTATTTAATCGGTTAAAGTCAATAATCCTATTTATTGTGAAATAACCTATGATATACAATGCTTCATCAAATATACTATTCTTAAACGGAGTTAAACCCGCATAAAAAACTAAAAGATCATCCTTATCCAACTTCAATAAATATTTTCTTTTACCTTTCAGATCTCCATAAGTAAAAGTTTCAAATTCAGGATCATAATGCAATGGAATATTACTAATTCGTTTAGGGAGATAATACGCAAACGGCCGTCCACTACGTCCTATCGTATTCTTATAAGTCCTTGATTCAGTGGAATCAGGATCATCTTCAGGTATAGGTATATATTCAAATGAACCATCCTCCAATATTGGAGCTAACGCTCCACCACAACCCTTATCAATACCAACCCTTAAAAACATAGCATTACTCATTTATAATCACTACAAAATACTTGTATATCCATTCCAAGATTCCTCGAATATAATTCTCATCCTCTAAAATAAAATAAAAATTTGAATTAAATAAGAATAAACAAATAAATTTTTTCATATCCCTCAAAATAAATATTCATGTCAGGAATCAACTATTAATTTCATTAAATAAAAATGTTCCAAAATAATATTTAAATATTTTTCAGTAGTTCTATAAAACATTTTTTATTTTTTTTGGAGCTAAAATACATTTTATAAAAAAACCTAAAAAATAAATCTAAAAAAAATTTCCGTATAAATCGGAATATTATAATATCAAGGATTAAAAATTAATAAAATCATTTTATTGTTAAACTATTTTTAGAAACTTTGGAGAAATTCTAGTATATAACCAACTGCTATATCTTGTTGTTCTTCTCTACTAATGGTACTGTTATTATCTCCCGCTTGAACTCCATAATCACCAAAGTTGTAATGATTGCCACCAGGTATGGTTACAAAAGTTGTATTAGCTGGGAATTTATTAAGATTTTGATATATATCTTGACTGGTTGTGAGATTATCAAGTGAACCTCTAAGTGATAATGCTTTAAAAGTAGCATTGGAAGCATTTTCATCGGGATAAGCACCTAAATATATAACGCCTTTAATTTTATTTTGATGATTTAATGCATAGTCCGATGCAAAAACACCACCCAATGAATGGCCCGCAATTACCCAGGTACTTATTTCTTTATGTTGAGCTATGACTTGATCAGCTTTATTTACATCAAAAATTGCTAAGTTAAAAGGCATTTTCACGATTATAGTAGTATAACCATTAGTAGCAAGTTGAGAAGCGATAACAGAATAAGATTCAGCCTGAACTTTAGCACCCGGATAAAATATTACTCCAGTACTACTCTGATTATGAGTAGGAGTAAATGTAATAAAATTACTATTATCAACTACAGTATAATTATCATTTGAGCTAAGCGCTGCTAAAGCTATACTATCCGCATGATAATAATCAGAAACATAATAAGTAAAACCGGCTCCTGCTATTAGAACAACAGCTAAAACTATTATAAGAATTAACTTATTTTTAGATTTTAAAAATCTCATTTATTATCTACCTTTATATTGAAATCAATATTCTAATAAACATTAAATATTATTATAGGGTTGTTAAACAGTATATTTATAATCGAGATTAAACTTTTTGATTTAGATGAATCTGGAGTTGTATTACTTTTATTATTATATCGCATACTTTTCTAATAAATAAATATTTTAATTAATGCTGAACAGTTTTCCCGACATGCAACGGTTTATATTTGAACGATTATTTCATTTTTTCTTAGGAACCCCGGTACAAGTGGATTGTTATATTGTGCTACTATAAAATTAGATTTTGGTTTAATATTTTTTTTTATTAACCATATTTTCAGTTCTTGGATTTCTTTTTCGGCTAATTTCTCTTTCGCACGACCGGAAAATCGGATTACAGCTGTTCTATTATTCTTCACTTCTTTGAATTTAATTCTATCATCATCAGGCTCTGGAAGAGATTCCAAGGTATATTTAGAGGGCATTGTGAAGGATATACGATAAATATGACCTTTAATTTCTTCCGCAGAAACTGGAGCAGTCATGTCAATTTTTTCGGATTTTGAAAACTTTTTCCTCAGTAACAGGCGCGGTCATATCAATCTTTTCAGATTCCTCTTTGTTGATAGATTCTTCAGTAACAGGAACGGTCATGGGAATTTTCTCAGAGTCTGATAAATTTTCTCCAGTCACCGGTGCTGTCATAGAAATCTTAGATTTCTGATGATTGCTTCCGAAGATGTAATTAGCTAATATTCTAAATCCTTTATTCAAGGCAGAATTATAATCTGCTTCTAAATCAACTGAGCCACTATATAATCATCATATCTTCTAATCTCAATATTTCCATCCACACTCTCAACATTATAACTTGGACTTTCGATTGCCATTAAAAAACCCTCCATATTATTAATATGTATTTTTTCTGTAAAGAATTGTTTCAAAATAACTTTAAAATAGTTC
>Ga0255361_1000153_pt1 | contig 15132 bp, 16 predicted proteins | sample GFST75r1metaG_FD_186005 | JGI IMG/M metagenome (GOLD analysis project Ga0255361, IMG submission 186005) | Peat soil microbial communities from Stordalen Mire, Sweden - G.F.S.T75.r1 | ecosystem: Environmental > Terrestrial > Soil > Wetlands > Peat | place: Sweden: Norrbotten County, Stordalen... | reverse complement strand
TGCTTGTAATGCTAAGTGTGAGGCGATTTTAGCGTCAGTGTCTATGGGTAATGCTGCGCCATGATTTTCCAAGTGGGATCCTAATGCTAATACCCCTACAGCATGCACTTTTGGTGATATGATTTTACCTGAGGAGTATCTTAATTCCACCATTTAAAAAAACTCCTTTTTTATATTTCCAGATTCCATATTTCATCGCCAATGTAATGAAGGTTTTTCACAGCTTTTCCTTCAGTGTTTCGAGTCATTTCCTCACCTGATATTAAGCTACGTCCGATTGCTAGAGGTTTGTGATGGGTTTCATCCACTATTATTACGAAGTCTCCTTCTCGGATATTTGGGTCTGCCTTAACTATACCGGGTGACATGACATCTGCTCCTTTAGTCATGAATTTCACAGCACCCATATCCACCACTACATATTGGGATGTTATCTCAACTTCTAAAGCACCTTTTAATGTTAAGAATGGAATGTCATCTATCAACATTATCCAAGGGTTACCATTTATAAGTATGATATCCTGATTGTCTGTTTCAAGGATTTCCACTGTTGCTTTGACTGGTATTATCTTGGAGTAATCTCCTAAGGTTTCATGCATTTCTTTGAGTTTTTTCTTCTTGAAATGGTATCTTTTCCTGATCTTCACTTTACTACACACCATTAGAACCTTACTATTCTTTCCTGAATGTTTCTATAACATTTATATATTACTATTTTACAACGGATACATTTAAATATAAATCACAACAACTTGAATTTATAGGAAAGGTGATAAATGTGAATACTCAGAAGAATGTGAATACATCACGACCGCTGGATGTATTAGGTAAATCATTGAATTCCCAAGTTTTGATTAAACTTAAAGGCGGAGTAGAATTTAGAGGAAGCCTTAAAAGTTTTGACATGCATATGAACTTAGTACTGAATGACGCCGAAGAATTAGTGGGCGGAGACACATCTAGAAGATTAGGAGTCGTACTCATAAGGGGAGATAATATAGTATACATTTCTCCTGGCTAAAAGAATTAAATCTATTTTTAAATGAATAAAAGATTTTATTAAATCTTGTTTTAATAATAAATAAACTTTATTTAAGGAGGATAATTAAATTGAAAGGTACACCATCATTTGGTAAGCGTAATAAAAAAACCCACATCCGTTGCAGACGATGTGGTAAAAACTCCTACAATGCTAGGAAAAAATTCTGCGCTGCCTGTGGATTTGGAAGATCCAAAAAGATTCGAAGTTACAGTTGGCAGAATAAGAAGCTTAATGGATACAGGTTGAAATAAATAAAATGGATGCTAAAAGTCCCATAGATGTAAGGATTATAGTGGAAGGAGCCTCTGATGTGGAGAATGTCAGCCGAGCCATGCAGAATATTGCATTAGGCGCGGAATATCACATCACTATTTCATCTATAATACCCACCACCAATCCAATGATAGCTAAAAAAGTTGTTAAAGGCGCTGATATTCTTTTAATAGCTACTGACGTTGACGCTCCCGGAAGGGAGCTTGCAGATAAATTTCAGAAAACCCTTAAAGATGAAGTGGGACATATAGAACGTATAAAACTCCCTTATGGACATGATGTGGAATATATTAACCCCAGCATTATCCGAGATGAGATCAAAAACGCTATAATTAGAGCAGGTCTTACATCTATAACTCATATTCAGGAACTGCGAGAGAAGGAAGATGAATTATGGGAGTCCCAGAGGGAAGTTAAAAATCTTGAAAATGAATTAGAGGATGTATCCTCTGATAAACAAAGATTAATTACCCAGCTTCAGAATTCGTCAGAAGAAAAGGAAGAATTCGTCAATGAAATCCAAGAATTAGAAGATGAATTAAAACTTTTCAAACAGAGATATGTTGATTTAAAGAATGAATATGGGATTATGCAGAATAAAAATTTATTTGAAACATTTTCACTCAATGAACTTTGGAATGAATTATTTAATGAAGATTTAGATGAAGAAGACCATGTAAATTTTATTACTTCTGAATTTAAACCAGATAATATAATTCTAGGTCAAGGATTTATAGCCGCGTCTTCTCGTGATGATGCTGTGGAGTGGCTGAAGATAATTAGAACTGTCTTAATTTTTTATGATTCCCGCATTGAGGACTTAAAAGAAGAAATTAGTAATGATAAATTCAGTCCCAATTTACTTAAAGAGTAAATAATTTAATATTTATAAATCAAATTATTTTAGGTAATAATAGTTGAAAAGAAAGATTTTAATTTAAATCTAATTTTTTTAAATATTTATTTAAACTTATAAATTACTTTGAATCTTGATTATAATATTCAGGGAGAACTCTAAATTGCAGGATAAATGTGGTATTGTAGGTTTTTACTCAAATAACAAGGATGAAACTGTCTCCATACAAATTTATTACGGATTATACTCTTTACAACACCGAGGACAGGAATCTGCAGGTATATCCACATATAATGGCTTGGAAATGTCCACCTACCGTGGTATGGGTTTGGTGTGTGATGTTTTTAATAATAATAACCTGAATGGACTCCGGGGAAATGTAGGTATAGGTCATGTAAGATACTCCACTACGGGTAAATCATTAATTGAAAATTCTCAACCATTCGTCAGCGAATTTGAATCCGGCACCATAGCAATAGCTCATAATGGAGATATAATTAATTCAATGGAGCTTAGAAGAGAATTAGAATGTAATGGGCATGAATTCCGCTCCACCACTGATTCTGAAGTCATATGTCATCTTTTAACCATAGAATACTCTAAAAATGGCGATATGGTTGAAGCCATGCAGAAAGTCTCCAAAAAACTTATAGGATCCTACTCCCTTGTTATACTCATAAATGATGAACTCATGGTAGTTAGAGATCCAATTGGAATTAAACCATTATCATTGGGTAAAATGGATGGAATGACTATGGTTGCTTCTGAAACCGTGGCTTTTGATGTAGTTGGTGCAGAATATATTCGTGATGTGGATCCTGGTGAAATATTAGTCATCAATGATGAAATAAAAAGTTATCAAATTTTTCGAGATAAAAATACTCCTCGAGCACATTGCATGTTTGAATATGTTTACTTTGCCCGTCCTGATAGTATTTTGGATGGAAGAAATGTTTATGATGTAAGATTAAATATTGGAAGAGCTTTATGGCGGGAATACCCTGCAGAAGCTGATGTAGTTATGCCCGTACCGGATTCAGCCATTACCGCCGCCATTGGCTATTCTCGTGAATCAGGATTATCTTATGGTGAAGGACTTATAAAGAATCGTTACATTGGCCGAACATTTATTATGTCCACTCAAGAGGAAAGGGAAACCTCTGTAAGACTTAAAATGAACCCTATAAAATCAGAGTTAGAGGGTAAACGAATAGTATTGGTTGATGATAGTATTGTTAGAGGAACAACTTCAAGGGCTTTAGTCAATGTTTTAAGACATGCAGGAGCTAAAGAAATCCATTTAAGAGTAGGATGCCCCCCCATAATATCACCATGTTATTATGGAATAGCCATGGCAACTCGAAAGGAGTTAATAGCCTCTGATAAAAATGTGGATGAAATCAAGAAAATATTAGGCGTGGATTCTCTTGGTTACCTCAGCTTAGAATCATTGGTTAAATGTATTGGTATAAAGAAGGGTGAATTATGCATTGGATGCCTTACCTGCCAGTATCCCACTCCACTTCCAAAGAATATTGACGAATATGAAGCACATCGATGCTAAGAAATAATTAATTTAATTTTTTTTATTTTTATTTGAATGAATGATATGGTGGTTTAAATAGTGGAATTATTATCTCCTGCTGGTGATTTCGCAGCTTTAAACGCTGCAATCATTAATGGCGCTGATTCGATTTATCTTGGTATTTCGGGGTTTAACTTGCGAGCTCACAGAGGTAACTTCCAAATTGAAGACTTAAAAGAGGCGGTTAAACGCTGCCATGATTCTAATGTGAAGTTATATGTCTGCACTAACACTATTATGAAGGATAAAGAGATTGAGAACCTGAAAAAAGTAATGCCTCACATAAAATCTGCAGAGGCAGATGCAATCATCGCATCTGATCTGGGCGCTTTAAGTGTTGCCCGTGATAATGATGTAAAGGTGCATATGAGTGTACAGTCAAACATATCCAACTTAGAGGCATTAAAACTCTTAAAAGAATTAGGTGTAATTAGAATTGTATTATCCCGTGAATTATCATTAAATGAGATTAAACGGATTAAAAATGAAAGTTCATTGGAAGTGGAGGTTTTTGTGCACGGAGCCATGTGCCTCGCGGTTTCTGGGCGGTGTTTTTTGAGTTCTTATTTTTATGATAAAAGCGCGAACTGTGGTGAATGCCTCCAACCCTGCCGGAAGAAGTGGAAGCTAGTACTGGGAGATGAATTAGAATTAGATAAAGATTGTTTGGAAATTAATCATAATGTAATGGGTGAATCTCATCTTTTAAGTCCCCGGGATATTTGTATGGTGGAGCATCTTCCTGAATTAATTGAATCAAGGGTGGATGCTTTTAAAATTGAGGGAAGATCCCGAGCGGCGGATTATGTAGCTACCGTAACCCGTGTTTACCGGGAAGCTATAGAAGCTTACCTTAATGATGAGTGGAGTGTGAATCCAGAATGGATACGGGAGCTTAGAAAAGTGTATAATCGTGGTTTTGACACGGGATTCTACTTTAAATCACCATATAAAACTAGTGAATATAATCAATCAACTCATACGAAGAAGGACATAGGTACGGTTACTAATTATTACTCTAAAGTTTCAGCTGCAGAATTAAAACTCTATGATGATCTAGCGTTAGATGATGAGTTAATTATCATCGGCCCTACCACTGGAGTCATTATTCAACGGATTGAGTCCATGCAAATTAATAAATTAAATGTTAGTCAAGCATTTAAAGGCGAAAGTGTCGCAATTCAAGTTAAAGATAAAGTACGACGGAATGATATTGTTTATAAACGGATTAAAAAGAAACAGTTTTAAGTAAATAAAAATTCACATTACTATTCGATCAATTTAAACGAATTTTTATTTAAAAAATATTTAAAATAAAAGAACGAATAAAATAATAAATATAAAGCAGTTCAGTGTTAAAAAATGATTAATTCAGTGTAAAGGAGATGATGAAATGGTTAAAGTCAAAGATGCCATGGAGAAATATGTGATAAAGTTTCATACAGATGATAAGATAACCGATATTGCGCAGAGTTTAAGAGATAATAAAATCAGCGGAGCACCCATTGTTGATAAAGATAATAAAGTAATTGGAATAATTAGTGAAGGAGATATAATGAGGCTACTTGAGGTTCATTCACCCCGATTAAATCTTATATTACCATCACCATTAGACTGGATTGAATTACCCATACGAATGAAATATGAATTTGATGAAATAGCAGAAGACATGAATAAAGCAGCATCAGTACATATAAGTGAAATTATGACTAAAAAAGTCATCACCATAAAAGAAGATGATGATATATCCGACGCTGCCCAGTTAATGGATACTCACAGCGTCAATAGACTACCAGTAGTGGATGATGAAAGAAAAATATTAGGTATAGTAACAAGGGGTGACCTTATAAGTGCTCTGGTGAGAAGTTAAATGAGTAAAACCAAGCGAATCGCCATTTATGGTAAAGGAGGAATTGGTAAATCCACCATAGTCTCCAATATAGCTGCATCTTATGCTGAAAATCAGCAAGTACTAGTTATAGGCTGTGACCCCAAATCTGACACCACCCGCACATTAGTGGGAAGTAGAATACCAACAATACTTGATATGCTTAAAATGAAAAAAGAAGCATCTGCAGATGAAATCATTTATATTGGATATAATGACGTGAAATGTGTGGAGAGTGGTGGACCGAAACCAGGAGTAGGATGTGCTGGACGAGGCGTTATAGTAGCCATGAATTATCTCGAAAAAATAGGTGCATTTACTGATGATATAGATGTGATCATCTACGATGTACTAGGTGATGTGGTATGTGGTGGATTCGCAGTTCCATTAAGGGAAGATTACGCTGACGAAGTTTATATAGTAACATCTGGAGAATACATGGCTTTATACGCGGCTAATAACATTAGTAAAGGAATACAAAAACTTAAAAGCCGTTTAGGCGGAGTAATCTGTAATTGCCGTGGAATTGAAAATGAATTAGAAATAGTAAATGCATTCGCTAGTAGAATTAATAGTAAAATTATTGGAATCATCCCTCGAAGCGAATTAGTTCAGAGAAGCGAAATAGAAGCTAAAACCGTCATAGAGAAATACCCAGAATCCGAACAGGCAAATTTTTACAGAGAATTAGCTGAAACCATTTATTGTAATCAGGAATTCACAATCCCCAAACCCATGGAAGTCGATGAATTCGAAGAGTTCATGATGGAAAATGGCAGAGTTTAATCAAACGAAATAAAAAAAATTGAATTAAAAAATAATACAACAAATATATTTTATTTTTAAATCTCAATCAATTTAAACTATTTTTAGTGCAGCTACTATAAGTTTAACCGTGTTTTCAATATCTTCAAGATTTACAACTTCAACTGGTGAATGCATATACCTTACAGCAGGTGATAAAACTCCTGATGGTATTCCTTCTCTCGTCAAATGAATTGCGGTGGCATCAGTTGTACCCCCTTCAGTTACCGCAAGTTGATAAGGTATTTTTTCTGATTCGGCAGTTGAAATTAATAATTCCTTGATTTTGGGGTGAGTTATGATTCCATCCCCACTGGCATCTGTTAAAATTATTATAGGCCCTTTACCTGCACTAGCAGGTGCTTCACCTTCTTTTATTCCGGGATGATCTCCTGATATTCCAACATCTAATGCTATAGCCATATCAGGATTTATTTTAAATGCTGATGTTCTAGCTCCTTTGAGTCCAACTTCTTCCTGGACAGTTCCCACCCCATAGATTGTGGCATTGCTTTCAACCCTCTTCATCACCTCTATAATAATGCAACAACCCACTCTATCATCCAATGATTTACCAGTAAACATATTATTTTGAAGCTGGCTGAACTCCTGTTTAATGGTTATTGGATCGCCAATATTCACTATTTTTTCAGCTTCTTCCTTATTACTAACCCCAATGTCAATGAACATATCATCATGTTTAACCACCTTTTTCCTTTCCTCTTCTTTCATTAAATGAGGTGGTTTAGAACCTATTACACCGGAAATCTTCCTCGTTGTGGTGTGTACATATATGTTTTGATTTAAAAGGGTCTGATCGTTTATTCCACCAATCTTTGAGAACTTTATGAACCCCTTTTTGTCAATATATCTTACCATAAGCCCGACTTCATCCATATGCGCAGCTAACATCACTTTTTTACTATTAGATGTTCCATTCTTTCTTATAATCAAGTTTCCAAGATTATCCACTTCAATATCATCAACATAATCTGTTAATTCTTCTATGATCAAATTTCTCACGTCTTTTTCAAAACCAGAAACTCCTGGAGCATTTGCAAGTTTTTTTAGAAGATTTTTCATATTATTACACCTTTAGTTCTAAACTTATCTTTCCTGCTTTTTTAATTTAAGCAGAAAAATTGATTAAACCCTATAAATAATCCCATATCAACCTATTCTACTTTAATAAACTTATATATAGCATAATTTATATGTTTTATGATTCAAAATAATTATGTAAATAAATCGAATAAAAAAATTTTATAATGTTAGTTCATTTGATTCCTGATATGTTTAATAAACTTTTAGAGAATGATTTAATATCCAAAGAGCAATTCAAATCTCTTTCACCATTAAAAAAGCCTTATGGTAAAAAATTAGGAAATTTTCTTATTGAAGGCGAATTTTCAACTCAAAAGATTCTGGAAACTTTTTTAGAAGAGAATAAACAATTCCTATTTGAATTATTCGACAATTTTTTGAATGAAAATTCTAGCCACATATCCTTAAACGAATTGGATAACTCCGGTTTCTGGAATAGATTAAAGGATAAAATAGATAGATCAGGTGGATGCGAACCAGATCAAAGAAAAATAAATTAAAGAAATATTTGAACAGCTTCATATACCTGTGAGATTTAATCTTAATTTTTTTCATGATTCTTAATCAGTCAAATTTTTTATTAATAATTTAAAATTACAATATTTACAAAATGTTTAAATATGATTTATCATATAAACATGAAAAGATGAATAACATGAATTAGTGAGGTAGTTAAATGACTGATAATAAAGGTAAATCTTTTTACGGCTCTGTTAAAGTGGGTGAGCGGGGACAAATTGTTATTCCCAAAAAAGCTCGAGATGAATATGGTATTAAACCTGGAGATAGTTTAGTAGTGTTTGGAGACGATAAAAAGGTAGTTAAAATTATGAAAGCAGATATGATGAGAGATTTTGCCCTTAAAGTATTGGAAGACTTAGATAAGAATGATTGAGGAAAGAAAATTTATGTATAAAAAAATTTTATTACCCATTGATGGGTCTGAGAATTCTAAGCGAGCTGCTGAGCATGCTATAGATATTGCTGATATTAGTGAGGGTGATATTACAGTTTTATTTGTTGTGGAACCTTACTATCCCAAACTCCCGGTTTTACCAATTTCCACTTTACCTACTCCTGATGAAAATTATTATATTGAAGTGAGAGAAGAAGGGAAAAAGATAATTAAGGACTTCGAAAATCAGCTAAAAGAAAATCAGTGCAAAGGTAAGTGTAAAAATGTTCATATTAACTCGTTAATTAAGGAAGGTAAAAGTTATATTGAGATTCTTAACACAATTGATGAAGAAAAAGTTGATTTAGTGGTTATGGGGGCTTCCGGTAGACATAGTGCCCTAGATAGATTTACATTAGGAAGCGTAACCGAAAGAGTAATCAGAGAAGCACGAGTCCCAGTTATGGTTATACCTTAAAAATTAAATGTGTTTTTATTATCTCCGAATTTTTATTTGTTATAATAATTATTTAACATTTTATAATAATGATTTTATTTAGAATAATTTTAGGTGAAAAAAAATAATGATTCAAAATAATACTAAAGTTAATAATAAAAAAAATGGTGGTGAATTTTTTGGAGTATAAATGGACAGCTATGTCAAACGTTATCATAGGCTCTTTAATGGGAAGTATAAATATGAGTATTGTTCTGATTGCTCTTCCCGCCATCTTTAATGGTATTCATATTAATCCTTTAAATTCTTTCCAATATCTTTTATGGATTCTAATGGGTTATGGATTAGTTACTGCTACGCTACTGTTAAGTTTCGGCCGGATTTCCGATATGTATGGAAGAGTAAAAATGTTCCGACTGGGTTTTCTAATATTCAGTTTTGCTTCAATCCTATTATTCTTAACACCATCCACCGGTAATGCGGGTGCATTGGAAATTATAATTTTCAGAATAATACAAGCAGTAGGCAGCGCACTTTTAATGGCGAATAGTGCAGCTATAATTACCGATGCATTCCCATCTAATGAGCGGGGAAAAGCATTAGGTATAAATATGGTTGCAGTAATGTCTGGAATGTTCATAGGCTTAATATTAGGAGGTATACTAGCCATATTTGATTGGAGGTATGTATTCTTAGTCAGTGTACCATTCGGACTCATTGGAACCGTATGGTCCTATTATAAACTAAAAGAACTATCCATCAAGTCTGCAAAAACTAAAATTGATATCTGGGGAAACCTTACATTTCTTATAGGCATCACCCTCCTCCTAGTCGGTGTAACCTATGGATTAATACCCTACGGCAGCAATCCTATGGGATGGAACAACCCCTGGGTTATAACCTCCATGATACTAGGATTAATTTCGTTGATTCTATTCCCAATTGTTGAAAATAGGGTTGAATCACCCATGTTCCGCTTAGACTTATTTAAAAATAGAAGTTTTATGTATGCTAATCTGGCGGGTTTATTAGGTGCATTAGGTCGTGGTGGAATGATGTTCATGCTCATATTACTATTGCAGGGCATCTGGCTACCCCTTCATGGTTACAGTTACAGTTCCACCCCATTCTGGGCGGGTATTTACATGTTACCACTCACAGCTGGAATAATAATCATGGGACCGATATCCGGTATATTATCCGATACGTATGGACCACGCTGGATAGCTACCATTGGAATGATTATTGTTACATTAGCATTCCTAGTGTTAGCGGCTCTACCATATAATTTCACGTACATTGAATTTGGTTTAGCCTTGTTTATGATGGGTCTTGGGGGTGGAATGTTCGGTTCTCCTAACAGCGCTTCCATAATGAACTCGGTACCAGCAGAAGATAGGGGTGTAGCTTCGGGTATGATGTATACTATAATGAACACTGCCTTTACAGCTAGTATGGCCATATTCTTCACCATAGTCATAGTAGGAATAACTCAAAGATTTCCCGAAGCTATGACCACTTCACTGGCTAATATCGGTGCTGTTCAATTATCCCCTATACTAAGTAATATACCACCCACCGCGGCTTTATTTTCAGCTTTCCTAGGTTATAATCCTGTCGATGCTATATTAGCTGCTTTACCAGCGCCACTTGTAGCCCTTATACCACATTCAACGTTAAATACGCTAACCGGTACTACTTGGTTCCCATCAACCCTTGCAAATGCGTTCTTACCATCACTGCGAACATCATTCTACATTGGAGCATTACTATCCATTATAGCCGCCATACTATCAGCCCTACGAGGAGGAAAATATATACATGGAGATGAAATAATCAAAACTGGTTCTGAAGCTGAATCACCATCGGAAGTAGAGAAAACTCCGTTAAATGAAGTTGAATAACAAAAAATAGAATAAAAAAAATAAAAAAAGAACTTTTAAAATAGAACATTAAATTTATTAAATAAAAATTTTAGGTGAGAAGAAGATTTTTATGTCGTTTTTATCGCTGATGGTGAAAAATCCATTCAGAAACAGGACTAGGGCAGCTCTTGCTATTGTGGGTATTGCTATTGGTATTGCTACTATTGTGGTTTTAGGTATGGTTACGGGTGGTCTTCAAACAGCCACCACCAGCACCCTTAAAGCAGGAGCCGCTGAAATTACCGTAACTCCCGTCGGCTCCAGCGGCTTCGGATCCGCAGGCGGCACGCTTAATGAAAGCCTGGCGAACGATCTGCTAAATATCAGCGGAGTCTCCAACACCGCAGGAGTTATAGGTTTAAATGCTAATGTTACCGGTGTTTCTAACGCATCTTCATCAGGTTTTGGTGAAGGTCTTTTAATTAACGGTATAGACAGTGACAAATTAAGTTTGGAAGGTATAGATAGTATAAATGGTAGTTTTTACAGTAACGGAAGCAGTAATGAGTTGATATTGGGAACTACAGCTGCGAGTAATCTTAACAAGACTGTGGGCAGTACTATTAATCTGTTCGGTACTAATTTCACGGTTACTGGGATATATCAAACGGGCAACTTCATCACGGATAGTGGTGGTTTCATGGCTCTCAACACGTTGCAGAACTTAACCAGTAATGATGGTAAAGTAAGTGACATCGCGGTTAAGGTCGCTGACAATGCTAACGTCACCACGGTAAGTCAATCAATAAAAAATGCTTATCCTAATCAATTAACAGCAACTACAGCGGCGGATCAGGCTAATAGGATTAATCAAGGTTTAGGGTTCATTAACACCGCTTCATTTGCAATATCTCTTTTAGCTATTGTAATTGGTGGGATTGGGATTATAAATGTGATGATAATGTCGGTGTTTGAAAGAACACGCGAAATAGGTGTTCTTAAAGCCGTGGGATGGAGAAGCAGCCGAATACTCACCATGATACTGGGTGAATCCATCATATTAACCCTAACCGCCGCAGTGGTAGGTATTGTAGTGGGTGTGATAGGAGTTAATGTATTGTTAGCGGTTACTGGGGCTGGTTTTAAACCTGAATTAACGGTGGGTATTTTATTAAGGGCAATTGGAATAGCTTTCTTAGTGGGGATAATAGGCGGTTTATACCCCGCTTATCGGGCGTCCAGATTACCACCGACCGAGGCGTTGCGCTATGAATAAACCGGAGAATATTATTGAGATTCATGATCTTAAGAAAAGTTATGATAAAGGAAAAATAAAAGCCTTAAACGGAATAAACCTGGAAATCAAAAAAGGAGAATTCGTATCCATAATGGGACCTTCAGGCTCGGGTAAATCCACCCTTCTAAACATGATCGGAGCACTTGATAGGGCGGATGAAGGCTCTATTAAGGTTTCGGGCATTGATCTTATGACGGCGAAGGATTTGAACAAGTTCCGGTCTCAGGAAATTGGTTTTGTTTTCCAGATGCATAATTTGATACCTAATTTAAGTGTGGTGGAGAATGTGGAAATCCCCATGTATGAGACCAAGCTTTCCAGTAAGGAAATGAGGGGAAGAGCGTTGGAGCTTTTAGAGTTAATGAATTTCTCTAATTTATCCGATGTAATCAGCCAAGATCCCACCAAACTCTCCGGCGGGGAAAGACAAAGAGTCGCCATTGCCCGTGCATTAGTTAATCATCCGTCAATTATCTTAGCCGACGAACCCACCGGTGCGTTGGATTCTAAGACCGGTGACACGATTTTAACTCTTCTGAAAGATCTTCATCAAAAAGAGAACGTAACTCTCATATTAGTAACACACGAACCATACGTCGCTAACATGGCTGAACGGATTTTTAACATGCTCGACGGGAAAATAATGGAAGAAACCAATCAAAAAATAAAAGTACACAACCTTAAGCAAAGTAAAATATAGTTTAATCTAAAGTTATTTTCAAACTTTCTTGTTTTTTTTTAAATATTTAATATATTTGCCAGAATTTTTTTTGAGTAATCCTCACTCGATAATCAAAAATTGGAAAAATCTAAATTAAAAAGACATTCATGGACCTTGAAATCACAGGCAAAAATTTATAAATGATCTCAAAAAATATAAATCACGTTTTCTTTATATTATTCGGACTCATTATATCATTTAAATGACATAGATGTCAAATGTATTCTATCAATTGATCTTGGAGTATTACCAAATTATCACGAAAATTAATTTCAAATATTTGATTAGTTCAAAGAAATAAATATTACAGAAACATCTAAAAAAATGTTGTGGGTAGAATTAAATGGTTCGAGAAATAGATGAAGACAAAGCATTTGAACAGGAATTGAAAGGTAAAATGGGATGGAAATGTTCATGTTCTTTGGATATAGTTGATAAACAATGTTCTTTAAAACAGATTGCATGCAAAGGGTGCGGTAAAGTTTTCAAAACTAACAGGGATGTTGAATACTGCTTTGATTGTGAGAAAAAACGATGATTTTTTTTAAACCATCATTTATGTATCTATGTGTATCGTATAGTTTGGTATCTACATTATTTGGGAAAAATCCTATTTAAGAGAATCCATAAAAAATTATATAAAATATCCTTAAATTTGGTTGGCAGTTAGCTTAAAAATTTTTAATTAATGGGGTTATTATAAATGAGGGATGACTTTCGTATAGAGACCGATAGTATAGGTGAAGTTCAAGTACCTGCAGATAAATTGTGGGGAGCTCAAACGCAGCGTTCATTGGAGTATTTTAGTATTGGTGATGAATTAATCCCTAAAGAGATGATTGAATCATATGCTATTTTAAAAAAATCAACTGCTATAGTCAATAACCGTGATGGAAGATTAAAATTTGAATTACAGGAACTGATAGTGCAGGTTTGTGAGGAAATTTTAGAAGGAAAACATCATGATCAGTTCCCGTTGCATGTGTGGATGACTGGAAGCGGCACCCAGTTCAATATGAACATTAATGAAGTCATTTCTAATCGCTGCTGTCAGTTGACGGGTAATCCATTAGGTAGTAAAACTCCAGTGCATCCTAATGACCATGTTAATATGTCTCAATCATCTAATGACAATTTTCCATCGGCTATGTATATTGCCGCTGCAAAAGGTGTGGAAGAACAATTAAAACCATCCATTAAAAGTTTACGTGATTCTTTGAAATCTAAATCGGATGAATGGAAGGATATAGTTAAGATTGGTAGAACGCATATGCAGGATGCTACTCCTTTAACTTTAGGACAGGAATTTTCAGGTTATGTGGGAATGTTGGATGATAATTTAGACCGTTTAAATGATGCTTTAAAGGGTTTATATTGTTTAGCGTTGGGTGGTACGGCAGTTGGAACTGGAATTAATACTGCCCCGGGATTTGATGCAGAAGTAGCTAAAGAAATAGCTAAACAAACAGGTTTACCATTTATAACTGCACCAAACAAATTCACTGTTCAAGGGGCTCATGATGCATTAGTTATGCTTAGTGGCACATTAAAAACACTGGCTACTTCTCTGTTTAAAATTGCTAATGATATTCGTATCTTGAGTTGTGGTCCTCGCTGCGGTATTCATGAATTAGATATTCCTGAAAATGAACCGGGTTCATCTATCATGCCTGGAAAAGTTAATCCTACTCAATGCGAAGCATTAACCATGATTACAGTTCAGGTGATGGCCAATGACTTGGCAGTTACCCTAGGCGGTGGTGGAGGATATTTAGAGATGAATGTTTATAAACCATTAATAATCCATAATATCATGCAATCAATCCATATATTAACTGATGGATCCCATAACTTCCGATTATTCCTAGTTAAAGATACCAAGCCTAACCTGAAACAAATTAACAAATTTTTAGAGCAATCATTAATGTTGGTCACAGCGCTTAGTCCAATAATAGGTTATGATAAATCAGCTGAAGTAGCACATTACGCCCTTGAACATGATTTAACACTTAAAGAAGCTGCATTGGAATTAGAGTATATTTCAGAAGAAGAATTTGATCAAGTAATGGATCCTAAGAAAATGACTCATCCTTAAAAAAAAAATAGTTTCTTTTGAATTATTTTTTTTTTAGATATTCTATAATATAAAATTATAATTTTTTTAGTTTCGTGGGATATGATAATTTATAATCAATTTTTCTGTCAATTTTATTATATCCTTTAACATAAGCTTTCACTCGGGCATCAAATTGAATGATATCTCCTTCTCTCATATGTAACTTCTGGAAACCTTTAGTTAAATTAAACCATAAGTGATCGGTTATAACTTTACCCTCTCTATTTTT